>Ga0209709_10005204_pt1 | contig 10281 bp, 9 predicted proteins | sample ArcticOcean_MG_C_2_FD_187435 | JGI IMG/M metagenome (GOLD analysis project Ga0209709, IMG submission 187435) | Marine microbial communities from western Arctic Ocean - ArcticOcean_MG_CB4_136 (SPAdes) (version 2) | ecosystem: Environmental > Aquatic > Marine > Oceanic | place: Arctic Ocean...
TGTCTTTCAATTTCTTTAATAAAATTATCAAATCCTTCAGTTCTATCTCTAACAAAATCTTTGTCATAAAGTTTAGATTTTATAATAAAATGTAGCATCATATTTAGTATGGCCACGTTAGTTCCTGGTCTAAGTTTAATATGATAATCAGCAAGTTTAGCAAGCTCAGTAGTGATTGGATCTAATACAATTAGTTTTTTACCTTTCATTACTTGTTGTTTAATTTTAGCACCTGTTACTGGGTGAGCATTTGTAGGATTTGCTCCAATAACCATAAACAAATCTGCATGATAAATATCTTCTGTAGAATTTGTAGCAGCCCCTGTGCCAAATGTTTGTTGCATGCCCCAAGCAGTAGGTGAGTGACAAATTCTTGCACAACAATCAATATTATTAGTTCCTATTGCTGCTCTAATCATTTTTTGAAAAACATAATTTTCTTCATTAGTACATCTTGCTGAAGAAATACCTGCAACTGCATCTGGACCATTTGCTTTTGTAATTCTATTTAATTCTTTTTTAATAAAGTCATAAGCTTCATCCCATGATGCTTCTTCAAATTTTCCATTTCTTTTTATTAAAGGAGTTTTTAATCTGTCTGGATGATCATAAAATCCAAATGCATATCGTCCTTTGATACAAGTGTGTCCTGCATTAACTTCAGATTCTTTAGGTGTGGATATTGCAACAACTTTTTTATCCTTAATTGATGCTTCTAAGTTGCAGCCAACACCACAGTATGAACAGGTAGTTCTAACTTTTTCATCTACAGCAATAGACTTTGATTGAAATACATCTGAGATAGCATCTGTTGGACAGGTATGAGCACATGCACCACAAGATACACAAGACGAATCTCCAAACAATGCATCGTTATCTGTTGTGATTTTAGACTGAAACCCTCTACCACTCATTGTTAAAACAAACGAACCTTGAATTTCATCACATGCTCGAACACATCTTCCACAGTTAATACAGTTATCTAAATTCATTCTCATGTAATCATGAGAAGTGTCTTTTGGAATACCTTTATGTTGCTTTGGAGTATTGTATCTGTGATCTGATATACCCAGATCATTAGCAACATCTTGAAGTTCGCAGTTATTATTAACTTCACAAGTTCCACATTCCATTGGGTGATCAGTTAAAACTAGTTCAACAATATTTTTTCTTAACTCAGTTAAATTTTCATTGTTTGTAAAAACATGTTGATTTTCACCTATTGGCGTATGACATGAAGCTACAACTTTAGTTGGGCCATCTTTAACTAAAGCAACTTCAACAGAACAAACTCTACAAGCTCCATAAGGTGCTAAGTTTGGATCGTCACATAAAGTAGGAACTTTTTTCTCTCCAAGATAACTTTTTACAAATTTTAAAACAGAAGTATGGTTTGGGCCAATCTCATATGGCTTACCATCTATATATGCAATTTTTCTTTTTTCTGAGCTCATTAATTATCTTTCACCATATCATCCTTCATTTCATCACCAAAATATTTTAATATATTCATTATTGGAGTAGGAATTGCCCCACATAATGCACACAAACAGCCTTTTTGCATTGTGACAAGTAACTCATTTAACAATTTTAGGGGAATTTTGGCAGTTTTATTCTTTGCCTGATCAAACATTTCCTTGCCCCTGTAAGAACCAAGCCTACCTGGAAAACATTTTCCACATGATTCTTCAGCCGAAAATTCAAATAAATGATGAATATATTCAACCATAGGAAAGTCTTTTGGAATACTTACTATACTTGCATGCCCCAACATAAAACCAGCAGAAGTAAATTCTTGAAAATCTAAATTTAATTTTTCAGCTTCTTCAATTGGAATAACACCTCCTAATGGTCCACCGATTTGTAATGCTTTAATAGGTTCTTTGAACCCTCCACCAATTTCATTTAAAACTTTTTTCATTGATGTTCCCATTTCGACTTCATAAACGCCTGGCTTGTTAAAAAAACTATCAAGGCAAACTAATTTTGTTCCAGCAGATTTTTTATTTCCAATTGTAGAAAATTTTTCAGCACCATTAATAAGTATACCGGTAGCAGCAGCTAAAGTTTCAACATTATTAACAACAGTTGGTTTTTTATAAAGACCTTCTGTAACTGGGAAGGGTGGTCTTACATCAACTTCTGCTCTTCTTCCTTCAATTGATGCGATTAATGCAGTTTCTTCTCCACAAATATAAGCACCTTGTCCAATGCATATGTTTAAATTAAAAGAAAATTTTGTACCCATTATATCTTTTCCAAGTAAGCCAGCTTCTTTTAAAGAATTAATGGATCCATTTATTGCTTCAATAGATTTTGGGTATTCACCTCTGATATACAAAACACCTTCATCACCTCCAATCACATACCCACAAACAATCATACCAAATAAAACTTTTAAAGGTTGATCTTCTAACAAATATCTATCGGAGAAAGCACCTGAGTCACCCTCGTCAGCGTTACAGATTACATATTTTTTTTCAGATTCTGCTTTTCTACAAAAATCCCACTTCATTCCAGTAGGAAATCCGGCACCACCTCTTCCAGTAAGATTAGAGTTTAATAGGGATGTAATTATTTCTTTTTTATCAGTATTGATAAATTTTTTTAATAAATTTTTAAATTGTTCTAAGTTAGTCAATTTATCATCCATTAAAAAACTTGTAGAGGAAAAACTTTTAGAAAAAAATTTATCTTGTTTGATACTTTTACCTGCAATTATCTCATCTATCTTATTAATATCTTTGCCTGCATAGTTTTCACCTTCATAATGAAATGCATGGTTCTCATAGCAGTGACCAAGGCAAAACATTTCACCAACTTTATCATCACCCAGTTTTTCTTTTAATTTTTTTTTTAAAGGTTCTTGTGTTCCTGAGCACATGCAAGCACTTCCGTTGCAAACAAAAGCCTTTTTAGCTCTATGACCTGGTCTCAAAAATTCATAAAAACTTTCAGCACCATGTATAGTAGAAATACCCATATTGTATTCATTGGCTATTTCTTGAATACCACTTGAATCTTTAGAATTTAATGATCTTTCAGAGATTTTTTCAAATAGGTTTTTTTTTAAACCAATTCTTCCTGATAAGTTACTGATATTTTTTGACACAATTTACCCTGTTAAATTTTTTAATTTTTTATTATAATTCTTTCTTTATTACTATAAATATTAAAACTACTCTCCTTTACAAAACCTACTAATGTTATATCAAACTTGTTAGCCAAATCGATAGCGAGACTAGTTGGCGCACCAACACCAATTAAAATGCCTATATTAGACATTAATGCCTTCTGAACTAGTTCAAAATTAAGTCTCCCTGAACATGTAATAAATTGGGATTTAGGATCTAATATCTTTTTATTAAGTGAATGACCTATCAGCTTGTCCAAAGCGTTGTGTCTGCCAACATCTTCTCTTATAGCAACAAGATTTCCATCATCTGAAAATAAACCACTGGCATGTATTCCACCAGTTTTCGAAAATTCAGATTGATTTTTTCTAAGTAATGGGGGTGATTTCATTATTAGCTCATGAGTAATTTTAGGTAAAGATTTTAAAACTTTATCATTCTTAATTATTTCCAAAGAGTCTAGTGAAGTTTTTCCACAAACTCCACACGACGAGTTAGTTAAGAAGTTTCTTTTAATTTTGTCAATATCTACATTTTCAGAATTATTTAATGTAATAAGAATTTTATTTTGAAGTTTATATTGACCAACATTTTTACCAATACTTTCTATTTTTTCTATATGATTAATATTTTCAATAATCCTTTCGTTAAAAAGAAAACCCCTGACTAAATCATCATCAGTACCAGGAGTTCTCATTGTTACAGAAATAGTTTTTTTATGAAGAGTATCATTTTTTTTAAATACGATAGAAATTTCAAGAGGTTCTTCAATAGAAACTAAATCTTCAACTTCACTAGTATTTTGAGACCTATATTTTAAAATTTTATATTTTGAATTCATTTAATTAAATCAATGGATAATTCTTTTTTAAAATAAACTTATTTAAAATTATTCCGAAAAGCAAAATTATTAAACAACCAGAAATTACAGGGTTTATTAAATACTCATATGAAACACCACCAATAATTACTATTATAGGATTTCCGCCTGCTGGAGGATGAACGACATCTAAAATAATCATAAAAAAAATTCCAACACCAACAGCTAGTGCTATATTTATAAATATTGGTAAGGAAACGTAATTTACAAACAGAATTCCAATAAGCGCTGTCAAAAAATGTCCAAAGAATATATTTTTAGGTTGAGCAAATGGACTTTCAGGGAATCCATACAATAAAACCATTGAAGAGCCAAATGAAGCTGCTAAAAATAATCCCAGAGGGGTTTTGTAAGTTAGTAACGCAAGGCATCCAATAGTTATTGTAGAAAAAACAGCTGCTACAGACGCCTTTAATAATTTTTTTTTGGTAATCTTAATCATAATTAAATTTTAAAGCTTTTGATATTGTTTTAAAAGGTAGCAAAAGACATTCTTTTCTTGAAATATTATCTTTATTCATAATTTTCTTAAAATCTTGCCACTTGCTATCAACTTTAACTTCTGTTCCTTTAAATAAACTTTCCATTAAAGTGAGGAGAGATTTTAATTCACTTATTTTTTCATTTTTAATTTTTTGAGACAGCATGCTTACGGACGCTTGACAGTAAATACACGATTTGCATTGGTATCCCATATCTGCAATTTTGTTATCTTTAACTATCAAGCTAATTTCCATTTCATCACCACATATGGGGTTTTTATTCTTGGATTGATGAGTATAATCTTTAACCATTTTGTGGTTTTTGGTATTTGATGCAATTTCTAAAATTTTTAAGTCCATTATAATTCTTTAATTAAGAGATTAATGTTTTATATTTTGATTTATGAATGATAACAATATTTTAGCTGTAGTACTAGCAGGTGGAAAATCAAAGAGATTTGGTGAAGACAAGAATCATGCAAAACTGGGTGATAAAACATTATTGGAACATGTTTTGTCTAAAATTAGTAGTAAATTTGAAGAGATACTTATTGTCTCAAGCCATAATTTAGAGATGAAAAAAAAAAAAAATATAACTGTAATTCCAGATTGTCTTGATGATCTTGGCCCATTAGCTGGAGTGCTGAGCTCAATGAAATGGGTTATAGATAATAAAAAACCTTATAAATGGATTGCAACTTTTCCTTCAGATACACCATTTTTTGAAACCTCAATTATTCAAGAATACAAAAAAAGAATTAAACTAAATGATAGTCAGCTATATTTTGTTAAATCTAATAATAAGAGACATAATATTTTTGGATTGTGGTCAATTAATTTATTAACAACACTAGAAAATGATCTAATTAAAAATAACTTTAGAAAAGTTGAAGAATGGGCAAATAAAACAGGTGTAAAAACGATTGATGTTGAAAAAAAACAATTTGATCCATTTTTTAATATAAATACTAAAGAAGACCTTGAAGAAGCAAAAGAAATGTTAAAAGAAGATTAAAATGATTAATTATAAACAAGCTAAAAATATTTTAATAAAATCAAAGATAAAAATTAAAGATGAGTTAGTAGATGTGCTAAAAACATTAAATAGAATTAATGTTTTAGATATATATTGTCCTGTAAATTACCCAGCTGGTACTAATGCTGCATTTGATGGTTTTGCTATTAATTCAAAAGAAACAAATAAACTTAATAAGAATAATTCAAAAAATTTTAAAATTTTGAAAACTATATCAGCTGGAGATAATCCTAAATTAAGTAAAATTAATAAATTTGAGTCTGTTGAAGTGATGACAGGTGCTCTTATACCAAAATTTTTTGATACCATTATACCAATTGAAAAAATTAATTTTTACCCAAACAATAAAAATAAAAAATATATTGTCATTAATAAAAAAATTAAAAAAAACCAACATATTAGGTATGCTGGCTCTGATTATAGAAAAAGAGATTTAATAGTTAGAAAGGGTACTTTAATTCAACCATCTCATATCTTAGCTTTTAAAACATTGGGTATTACAAATATTAAAGTTAAAAAGAAACCTAATATTTTATTTTTTTCAACAGGAAATGAAATATCTAATAATAAGAATATAGTTAATTGGAAAGTTAGAAATTCTAACAGCCATTATATAAAATCTTTATCTAATAATTTTTTATTCAATTTTATTGATGGGGGAATTTTAAGGGATAAAGATGAAAAACTTTTTAAAAAGAAAATAGAAAAATTTATTAAATCAAAAATAGATATCATAATTACCTCAGGAGCTGTTTCAGCAGGAAAACATGATTTTGTTCCATCGGTAGTTAAAAAGTTTACTCTATCTAATTTTTTTAAAGGAGTTTCCATTAGACCAGGTAAACCAATTTTGTTTGCTAGGTTAAAAAATACTCAAAAAGCAATATTTGGTCTTCCTGGTAATCCAATTTCATCCTCAGCATGTTTCAGATTTTTTGTATACCCTTATCTTCTCAATATTCTAGGTGCCAAGAGTGAAAAACCATTTAAAGCCAAATTAAAAAATCAATATTTTAAAAGTAAAGAAGTTATAAGATTTTTGAAAGCAAGACTGACTTCAACTATTGATGGAAATTTAGAATTACAGGTTTTAAAAGGTCAAGAATCCTTTAGAATTAAATCATTTGTACAATCAAATGTGTGGGGCTTGTTTAAAGATGGACAGTCAAAATTTAAAAAGGGAGAATTAATTGACTGTTATTCTCCAATAGGTTCAAATAAAAATATTTTTAGTTAAGACAGCATTTTTATTGTAGTCACTGTTATTAAAGATTAAAAACAGCGAAATGACCAATATTAAAAATGAAAAAATTGCAATCCCCGTAGTTCTATTAGCTGGAGTAGTATGGTCTTTCGGACCTTATGTTGTTCGGCATATGGATCAGCCAAACTTAGTTGCATGGCAATATCTTTTTACAAGAGGTTTAGTAATATTTCTTTTGTTAAATGTTTATTTATTTTTTGAAGAAGGAAAAAAATTTTATAAAAATTATTTTAAAATTGGAATTTCAGGAATAATTGGTGGCATTGGACTTGGATGTGCAATGATAACTTTTATCTGGTCAATCACCAACACAACTGCTGCAATTACCTTATTGTGTCTAGCTGCAATGCCATTTATTACAGCTTTATTGGGTTTTTTATTTTTAAACGAAAAAATATCCCTTAGTGTTTGGATAGCCATTATATTTGCTACAGTTGGAGTTGGTATTATGTCTTTTGAAAGTATGAATATAGGATCAGTTACTGGACTACTTTTTGGTTTAACTTCTGCTCTTGGCTTTTCTGTTTTTTCTGTAACGTTAAGATGGAGAAAAGAAACTCCAAAATTTACTACTGTTGCTTTTGCAGGTCTTTTTTGCTGTTTGTTTTCCTTTATAATTATTGTGAGCAATGATTTAAATTTTTTATCTAGTAGTAAAAATTCAAGTTTATTTGCACTTCATGGTTCTTTAGTTTCTCTAGGAATGATTTTATATTCTACTGGTTCAAAGTATCTTCCTGCGGCTGAACTTACATTGTTATCTTTATTAGAAGTTATAGGTGGAATTTTTTGGGTATGGGTACCTATATTAGGAATTAATGAAATTCCATCTAATAACACTATAATAGGTGGCTTTTTAATTTTTGTTGCAATTATCTATTATAGTTTAATAATAAAGCAAAATAGAAGATTTATAGGTTTAAATTAAGACATAATGGAAAGACCCGACTTTTTTTCACTAAAGAATGGAGAGAAAGCAAAACTACCTTTTACTGACAAAGAATATAATTCAAGATTAAATAGTTTAAGAAAGATAATGAGTAAAAATAAACTTGATATGATTATTCTTACATCAATGCATAACATAGCTTATTACACAGGTTTTATTTATTGCTCGTTTGGTAGACCTTATGGATGTTTAATAACTGAAAATAAAATCTCTACTATTTCTGCCAACATAGATGCCAGTCAACCATGGAGACGCTCTTATACAGATAATGTAATTTTTACAGACTGGAAAAAAGATAATTTTTTAAAAGCTATTGTTTCAATAATAGGAAGGGATGAGCCACCAAAAAATATTGGTATTGAAAATGATCATGTAACTTTAGAAATAAAAGAAAAATTAACATCCATATTTACCTTTTCAGTATTTAGTGATGTATCGAAAGACTTAATGAATCTACGAATGATTAAATCCAATGAAGAAATTGAAATAATTAAAAATGGTGCAAGAATAGCTGATATTGGTGGTGAGGAAATATTAAAAAATATTTGTGTAGGAGCAAGTGAGCTTGAAATTGCAATAGTAGGTAGAGATAAAATGGAACGTGAAATTGCAAAAAGTTATCCTAAAGCAGAATATATGGATACATGGGTTTGGTTTCAATCTGGAATAAACACTGACGGCGCTCATAACCCTAAAACTTCTAGAAAGCTTTGCTCAGGAGATATTCTTTCATTAAACACTTTTCCTATGATTTCGGGATATTACACAGCATTAGAAAGAACCCTTTTTTTAGATGAAATTGATGATGTTTCTTTAAAAGCGTGGGAAGCAAATATTAAAGTTCATAAAAGAGGATTAGAATTAATTAAACCAGGAGCTAAATGTTCATCAATATGTCATGAGTTAAATGAACTTTTTGCTGAACTTGGTTATCTGCATTATCGAACATTTGGTTATGGTCATTCATTTGGTGTATTGTCACATTTTTATGGAAGAGAATCTACATTAGAGCTCCGTGAAGACAATGATAGGGTACTAGAAGAGAATATGGTTATTTCTATGGAACCCATGATCATGATACCAGAAGAAGAACCAGGAGCAGGAGGATATAGGGAGCATGACATTTTAGTTATAGGAAAAAATAGTGCAGAAAATATTACCAAGTTTCCTTTTGGCCCAGAACACAATATTATTAAATCATAAATTATGAGTGAAAAAAAAACTATAGTTAATAGCTGGAATGAATGGGATCCTTTAAAGCATGTAATTGTTGGTAAGGCGGATGGCACTTGTATTCCTGCACCAGAACCAGCATTAGATGCAAAAGTTCCAGAAGATTCCGATATGCGTGGTCAATTTGGACCAAGAACAAAAGATACAGTCGATAAAGCAAACCAGCTACTTGATGATTTCTCAAACATGTTAATAAAAAGGGGCATTAAGGTAGACAGACCTGACCCAATTAATTTTAATCAAAAAACTTCAACACCAGACTGGCAAGCAGATACAATGTTTGGCTGTATGCCTCCTAGGGATGTTTTGCTTACTGTTGGTAAAGAAATTCTAGAAGCTACAATGAGTTACAGATGTAGATGGTTTGAGTATCTTTGTTATAGAGCTTTATTAAAAAAATATTATGATGAAGATCCAAATATGAGACACGAGTCAGCACCAAAACCAAGACTGACTGATGCAGACTATAGAAAAGATTATCTATCTGATAAGATTGGAATTCAAAAAAGATTAGAGTGGACTGAAGATAAATTTTTTGTAACTACTGAAGAAGAGCCATTGTTTGATGCAGCAGATGTTTTAAGATTTGGTAAAGACTTAGTAGTTCAGCATGGTTTTACAACAAACTTAAAAGGAATTGATTGGCTTAAACGACACTATAAAGATCATAGAGTTCATGCGGTTAATTTTCCAGGTGACCCTTACCCAATTCATATAGATGCAACATTTACTCCAATTAAAGAAGGTTTAATTATTAATAACCCTCAAAGAAAACTTCCAAAAGAACAAAGAAAACTTTTTGAAAATAATGGATGGGAAATCATTGATTCTGCTCAACCAGCACACAATGAGCCACCACCTTTATGTTATTCATCAACTTGGTTATCTATGAATGTTTTAGTATTAGATCCAAAAACAGTATGCGTAGAAAAAAGTGAAGTTTACCAAGCTGAACAATTAGATAAATTAGGAATGGAAGTAATATCTGTAGACATGAGAGATGCTTATGCATTTGGTGGAGGACTTCATTGTTGTACAGCAGATGTTTATAGAGAAGGAGAGTTAAAAGATTACTTTCCAAAACAATAATATTTATGTCATCTAAAATTAAAAATTTAAATAAAAGTCTAAGGAGAAGAATTGAGAATTAATGGATAAACTAATACCTGTAGTATATATGATAGGGGTTTTATTATTGGTTCTTCCTGCTTTTTTACAGTCTAATTCTAAATTAAAACAACTGTTAACTAATCTTACTGTTTGGATTATCATAGTGCTTATAATTTTAACTTTTATTTATATA
>Ga0209709_10005206_pt1 | contig 10276 bp, 9 predicted proteins | sample ArcticOcean_MG_C_2_FD_187435 | JGI IMG/M metagenome (GOLD analysis project Ga0209709, IMG submission 187435) | Marine microbial communities from western Arctic Ocean - ArcticOcean_MG_CB4_136 (SPAdes) (version 2) | ecosystem: Environmental > Aquatic > Marine > Oceanic | place: Arctic Ocean...
AAAGATAAAAATTTTATTAATAAATCGATAAAACATAATGTTATATGGGCAAAAAAAATAAAGATATTTTTAGAAAGCTTGTCTATTTCAACGAATGAAACTTCAGCTAATTTTTTTCTTCTTAATTTTGACAAGTGCAAGTATTCAGCTATTTATGTATTCAAAAAACTTATATCAAAAGGAATTATTTTAAGATCCACGAAAGAAGGATATAAAATAAAAAATAAATTAAGATTAACTATTGGATCTAGTAAGGAAAATTTAAAATTGATAAAAGTGATGAATAATATATTTAATATAAAATGAGAAATATTTTAATTATCGGATGTGGTTTAATTGGATCCTCAATTCTTAGAGTAATCAATAAAAAGAAAATTGCGAAAAAAATATTTGTATATGAAAAATCAAAAAAAAATATTTTAAAAATAAGAAAATTAAGATTAGCATGCACTATAACGGATGACTTAAAAAATATAATACCAAAGCTTGACTTAATTATTTTATGCACACCCATGAGTGAGTATGAAAAAATAATTTTAAAGATTAATAAATATTTGATACCTAAAACAATTATTACAGACGTGGGCTCAGCCAAAGAAATCTCCTTAGCTTTAGTTAAAAAAAAATTAAAAAAAGGTATATCGTGGACTTCAAGCCATCCTATTGCAGGCTCAGAAGTTAGTGGACCAGAATTTGGAGACAAGGATTTATTCTTAAATAAATGGTGTATTTTAATCAAAGAAAAAAATTCAAATAAAAAACATTTAATTTTTCTAAGTAAATTTTGGAGAAAAATAGGTTCTAAAGTTGTAACGATGAACTCAAAAAAGCACGACGCTGTTTTTTCTATGACAAGTCATTTGCCTCATCTAATCGCCTATAATTTGGTTAAAACAGCAACGGATTTTGAAAAAAAAAAAAAATATGATCTTATTAAATTTAGTGCAGGTGGTTTAAGAGACTTTTCAAGAATTGCAGCTTCAAATGAAATTATGTGGAGAGATATTTTTTTTAATAACCAATCAAATATTTCAAAAGTGATCGATCTATTTATTAAAAATTTGAGGTTATTTAAAAAAGATATTAATTCTAAAAATAATATATCACTTTTAAAAAAATTAGTAGAAACTAAAAAAGTAAGAAAAAAAATAATTAAGTTAAAGCAAGATATTAACAAACCTGATTTTGGAAGAAATTAATTTAGAATATTAGATAATTTTTTTAAAGTTAAATGTGCAGTTTTTTCAATTCTTTTAATTGTATAGTTAATTGGCATAATCAACACTTTTTTTTCTGGACTATAAGCATGAATTAATTTTTTAGAATTTATACAAACCGCTACATGCCCCTTCCAAAATATTATATCTCCCTTTTTAAATTTTCTTCTTTTGTTGTTACTTTTAGAATATTTTAATTGATCCTTTGTATCTCTAGGATAAAATTTATTATTATAATAGTATAGTAATTGTAAAATTGCTGAGCAATCTATTCCTTTATAAGTTTTGCCACCCCAAACATATTTAGTTTTTAAAAATAATTTTAATACTTTTAAGCAATCTTTTTCCATATGGTCAATTTTCTTTATATCTATTTTTTTAATCCATTTATTTTTTTCATATTCTACAAATTTTTTATTTTTTTTTATTATTGAAATCTTAGAAGCAAAAGAGAGAAAATTTTTTGTTTTATGAAATTTTTTAGTCTTAGAAAATTTAAATATTTCAGATTTTAGCTTAAATATTTTATGTGAAGGTTTAAATCTTTTTGCATAATTTGGTTGGTTTATATAACCTGTGTAATTATCAAAGGACGTTTTTATTTTTACCCACTCTTTATTTTTTGATAAAATCTTAAATTTTTCTCCATACAAAATTTCTGAACTAACTTTAGATTTATGTGAAGGTTTCCCATAGAGATATTTAGAAGAATTTATGCAAAAAAAATTATTTTTCACGCAGTTTTAATTTGTCTTTAATAAACCATAAACAAATCAAGGATGGAATTACCATTATAGCTGTTAAAATAAAAAATGTTCCCCAGTCACCATTCAGCCAATCAACTAAAGCGCCTGATGAAGATGCAAGCGTTGTTCTTCCTGCCGTTCCAATAGAGGCAAGTAATGCATATTGAGTAGCGGTGTAAGTTCTGTCTACTAACAATGATATGAAGGCTACAAAAGCTACAGTAGCAAAAGCAGCAGTAATATCATCAAATATAACTGCAACAGCAAATAACCATTCAGATTTTCCTACCCAATATAAAACAGCAAAAAGTAGATTTGTTAAAGCCATTAATGTTCCTGCAACGAACATTGTTTTTATGGTTCCTTGTCTCATTGCAAATATTCCACCTAACAATGTAAAAACAACTGTTGTTATCCAACCTAAAGTTTTTGAGTAAATTGCAATTTGACCTTTAGAAAATCCAAGTTCTTTATAAAAAACAATAGACATACGCCCAAGAAAAGCTTCTCCAATTTTGAATAAGAATACAAAACCTAAAATTCCTACTGCAATAGCAAATCCATTTTTTTTGAAGAAACTAATTATAGGTCCGCCTATTGTACCAGTTATCCAAGCAATAAAATTCGTTATAATATTGCTTGATCCAAGTTTATCTTCTATCATTTGATCTGTTTCTCTTTGTTTTGATTGTCTATCTGTTTCAATTGGTTCATGAACAAACATTAAACCTATATTCATTAAAATTATTACAATTCCCAAAACTAAAAAAGTAGCTTGCCAATAATCAGCAATACCTATGTTTTCAAAATATTCTGCTGTAAATAAAGCTATAACTCCTCCTAGCTTGTAACCTGTCCACCAACCAACTACTGCCATTGCAGCACCAGCAGCCATAGATTTTCTTTCGTTTTCATTGATTTGTTCAATTCTTAAAGCATCAACAGTGATGTCTTGAGTAGCTGAAGCTATAGCAATAATTAATCCTACTGTAATTAATAATGCTAAGTTTTGTGTTGGATTAATAAAACTCCAAATAACCAAACTTATTAAAATAATAAATTGCATACTCACAATCCATGTACGCCTGTGACCTAGTCGATTACTGATTTTATTCAATCCTGAAAACAGATTTTTTTTTGTAATAAATATACCAAAAAGGCTAAGAACGAATCCACGTACAATGGGATAATAGTTACCATAGAATTCTATTCCTGAAAACCAATCATAAGCTGCAAGAACGAATCCAGTCGTAATTAATGTAAAACCAATTATTTGTGATAATTTATTTATTCTATCGATTATTGGTGCCCATAAATAATTGAGTGCATAAACACCAAAAATTAATCCAGCCCAACCAATGGTTGATCTGCTCAGCCCTTCTTCTTTTAACCAAAGACTTAAACTACTTCCAATTAATACCCATGGAAAACCACTTATTGCTCCTAAGAGCAATATTCTAACCATTCTTATATCTTTATAAACTCTAAAAGAATCTATCCAACTATCTTTTGTTTCAATCATAATTAATTCCTCCAAAAGGATGGTAGAAACAATATTAGTATAGCAAACAATTCCAGTCTACCCAATATCATTCCAAGACTTAATATCCATTTAGATACATCGGGTAATTGAGAAAAATCACCATTTGGTCCAATTATTGACCCGAGACCCGGGCCAACATTGGAAATTGACGTTGCTGCACCGGAAATAGCAGTAATAAAATCTAGACCGTTTAATGATAATAAAGCAGTTATCAAAAAAAAGATAACTATATAAAGAAAAATAAACGAAATCACAGAAGCCATAAATTTTTCATCAACATTGCTGTTATCATATTTCATAATAAAAACTCCCCTGGGATATATAATTTTTTTTAATTGATTGATTAAAAAAAGATATAGAATTTGAATTCTAAAAATTTTTATTCCACAACAAGTAGAGCCAGCACATCCACCAATAAACATTAATATAAGAAAAAATATTAGAGGAAAACTTCCCCAGCTATCAAATTCTTGTGTTACATATCCAGTTCCGGTTAGTATTGACACGACATTAAATAATATTGATCTTAGACTTGCTCCAGAGGAATCTTTTTCTTGAATCATTAGATAAACAAAAAGAACAAGAGTTGAAATTATTATTAATTTAATAAATGATTTTATTTGGACATCAGAAAAAAATATTTTTTTGTCTCCGTTTAGAAATTTTATATAAGCAATAAAAGGTATACTTCCTAAAATTATGAAAATTATAGAAGTAGTTTCAATGTAAGCACTATCAAAATAGCCTATAGATTCATTGTAGTTTGAAAACCCACCAGTTGCTATTGTTGTCATCGAATGAGTAAAACTATCAAAAAAATTCATACCAAAAATTTTATAAGAAAAAGCACAAAGTGTGGTTAGTCCCAAATAGATAAAAATTAATCTGAGTGCAATCTCTTTAGACTTTGGTAATATTTTTTCAGATGAGTCATTATTTGAAATTTTAAATAATTGCATACCACCCACATTCATAATTGGCATCAATGTAATTGCCATAACAATAATACCTATGCCACCCAACCACTGAAGTATTGCCCTCCATAGTAGTATTGATTTTGGAGCATCGTTCAAATTAGTTATTATAGTTGAACCAGTCGTTGTAATACCAGACATACTTTCAAACAATGAATCTGTTATACTAAGTTCTAGGCTTGAAAAAATAAATGGCAATGATCCGAATACGGCAATGCTTAGCCAAGCGAGTGCAGTTAATAAAAAAGCTTGTTGTAAATTCAATTTTTTATCATGATCAAGGTTTGATAGAAAGAAGAGCACTCCAAATATTATGGTCATTATTCCAGCTCCAAAAAAGGAAGAATCAAGCTCATTGTATATAATTTGAACCAGAATTGGGATGGTCATGAATATGCCAAGAATTATTTGTAAAATTCCTAGTGTAAAAAAAACAGTTTTATAATTGGACATTTTTAAAGAACATTATTTTATGGTAAATAAATTTCAACTCTATAAGAATTAATAAAAACGCCAAATATAAGATGTTTTGTTATTATAGCTTGTGATTGAAAAAAATAATTTAGATAAAACTAATGCATGGCCCTTTGTTGAGGCAAAAAAGCTTTTAAGAGAAAGAAAAATTCATATTGAAAAAAAAGGAAAAATTATTCTACAAACTGGATATGGTCCCAGTGGCCTTCCTCACATAGGAACCTTTGGAGAGGTAGCAAGGACATCAATGATGGTTAATGCTCTAAATCATCTTACAGATTTGCCAACAGAAATTATCACTTTTTCAGATGATATGGACGGCTTAAGGAAAGTTCCAGACAATGTTCCAAACCAAGAACTTTTAAATAAAAATTTACACAAACCTCTAACTCAAGTTCCTGACCCCTTTACAAAGTTTAATAGTTTTGGGGAACATAATAATGAAATGCTAAAAATTTTTTTAGATAAATTTAAATTTAAATATAATTTTAAAAGCTCAACTACTTTGTATAAGTCTGGTTTTTTTAATAAGTCGTTACAGAAGATTCTTGAAAATTATCAAGGAATTATGGATATAATTATCCCAACATTAGGTAAAGATCGTCAAAAAACTTATAGTCCCTTTTTACCAATTTGTCCTGAAACAGGTGTGGTTTTAGAAATTCCAATTATTGAAATCATAAAAGAAAAATCCAAAATAATATTTGATAATAATGGTAAAAGACTTGAAACTAGTATTTATGATGGAAACTGTAAGCTTCAATGGAAAGTAGATTGGGCCATGAGATGGTATGATCTTGATATAGATTTTGAAATGTATGGAAAAGATTTAATTGAGAGTGCAATTTTATCAAAAAAAATAATTAAATTATTGGGAAAAAATAATCCATCAGGTTTTGCGTATGAGCTTTTTTTAGATGAAAAAGGTGAAAAGATTTCTAAATCTAAGGGAAATGGAATTACTATTGATCAATGGTTGAAGTACGCTTCTCCTGAAAGCTTGTCTTTATATATGTATCAAAACCCGAAGAGAGCAAAAAAACTTTATAATGAGATTGTTCCAAAAGCTGTAGATGAATATTTAGATTTTATAGAAAAAGGAAAAACACAAAATGAACTACAACTGTTAATGAACCCAGTCTGGCATGTACACAATGGAGAAATGCCTAAAGAAGAAATTATTATGACTTTTTCAATGCTGTTAAATCTAGTGGAAACAAGCAATGCAGATACTAAAGAACTCCTATGGAAATTTGTCAAAAAATATAAAAAAAAAATTGATGAAAAAAATTACCCAATTTTTGATAACTTGATTGGTTATGCCATCAGATATTTTAACGATGTAATTAAATCACAAAAAAAATATAAAAAACCTAATGATAAAGAAAAAAATGCCCTTAAAGCTCTAATTGAAACTTTAGAGAGCTGTAATGATGAGATGTCACCAGAAGATATTCAAACTTTAATATATTCAACTGGTAAAGAAAATGGCTATACAGAAAACTTAAGAGATTGGTTTAAATTAATTTACGAGGTAATTTTTGGAGATGAAAATGGTCCAAGAATGGGATTTTTTATAAGTTTTTTTGGAGTTAATGAAACAAGACAGTTGATAGAAGATAAGATAAAATAATGTTTTCAAAATTTAGATCTTTAATTTTTAAAATTAACCCTGAAACAGCCCATACTTTAGCAATTAAATCGTTAAAATTAAATTTAGTTTCAAATATTTTTGACGAGAGCAAAAAAGACCCAATGTTTGAATCAACTTTATTTGGCAAAACAATAGATAATCCAATTGGTATTGCCGCAGGCTTTGATAAAAACGCAGAAGTTTATAATCCATTATTTAAGCTTGGATTTGGATTTGTTGAAGTTGGAACAATCACACCACTTAAACAATATGGTAATTCAAAACCGAGAGTTTTTAGACTGGTAGAAGATCAGGCTCTGATAAATAGACTTGGATTTAATAATTTAGGTTCAGAAAATGTTAGTTCTAGAATTAGAGCTAGCTTACCAGAAGGGCTATTAGGAATAAACATTGGACCAAACAAAGATACAAAAGACAGATTAAATGATTACTTAATTGGCCTTAGAACCTTTCATGACGTTGCAGATTATATAACAATAAATATATCATCACCAAATACAGAAAATTTAAGAAATTTTCATGATGAGATAAAATTTGATAAGTTAATGAACGCTATAGAAAAAGAAAATATTAAATTAAAATCTAAAACACCAATAGTTGTTAAAATTTCACCAGATATTTTAGATGATCAAGTTAATATAATTAGTAAAATACTATTAAAATATAAAGTTAGCGCAGTTATTGTATCCAATACAACGGAGGGTAATCGAGAAAATTTACAAAATATACTAAAGCACCAAAAAGGTGGCCTTTCAGGTAAACCACTTGAAGAAAAATCAAATAAATTAATTGCTAAATTTTTTAATTTACTAAAAGGTAAAATTGAAATTATTGGAGTAGGGGGTGTTGACTCTGGAAAAAGTGCATATGAAAAATTCTTAGCAGGCGCCAGCTATGTACAGTTATATACAGGGATGGTTTTTCAAGGGCCAAATATTGTTGGAAAAATAAAAAAAGAGCTTAAAGAATTATTAATAAGTGATGGTGTTATGAACTTTAGAGAAATAATAGGAAAGAAAAATAATTAATTACCTCTAATAAACTTGACGTGATCAATATCACATTCTATATAGTCACCTAAATATTATGTCTAAAAAATGCGAATTAACTGGAAAAAATCCTCTTAAAGGTCACAACGTTAGTCATGCTAACAATAAGACTAAAAGAAGGTTTTTGCCAAATTTAAAAAAAGTAAAATTTACAAGTGAACTTTTAAAAAGAAGTTTAAAACTTAAAGTTTCTAATGCTGCGGTGAGATCAGTTGATAAAAAAGGATCTTTTGATATTTTTTTAAAAACGGTAAAAAATAAGAATCTTTCACCAAGATTAAAAAAGATGAAAAAAAGTTTACTAATTAAATCTCCATTTATAAAAGCTCCCGTAAAAAAATCAGCCTAATGAATAGACTATTTTTAACTCTCTCATTTTTAATGGGAGTAGTTGTGCTAGCATCCAACTATTTAGTTCAGTTCCCAATTAAATATTATGGATTAGAAAAAATTTTAACCTATGGTGCATTTAGTTACCCAATTGCATTTCTAATTACTGATTTAGCCAATAGATCATTTGGTAAAGTAGTTGCTAGAAGAATTGTATATGTTGGCTTTGTTATAGGTATTGTGTTTACACTTTTCTTTTCAACAAACTTTGCAGACTTAATTTCAGTAAGAATTGCCATTGGATCAGGTACCGCATTTATGGTTGCACAACTATTGGATGTACAAATCTTTGATCAATTAAGAAAAAAAAAATGGTTTGTAGCACCACTAACATCGTCATTTATTGGTTCTACTGTTGACACTTTTTTATTCTTTTCAATATCTTTTTATGCAACAGGAATATCCTGGATTACATTATCTTTTGGAGATTTAGCAGTTAAAATATTTGTGGCCTTATTAATGTTAATACCTTTTAGATTGTTATTAGGAACTCTTAAAGTGGAGAAAGTTTAATATAAAAATTTATAAGCTAAAATTTTATAAGCTAACTTTGCTACTAAAAAATTATAAGAATTAAATCCTTTAATAGGAGATAGTTCATTTATATCAGCACCAACAATATTAGAATTCTTAGCAGCAATTTTTATAATATTCAAAGTTTCGTCCCATAATAAGCCCCCAGGCTCCGGAGTTCCCGTTGCAGGCATAATACTGGAATCTAACCCGTCAACATCGAAGGTTAAATAAACAGTTTTATTCTTTATCATTTTTTGAAACTTTTTTAAGTTCCACTTAGATTTGTCTTTTGCCCAAAAAATATTAATTCTAGATGAGTTTTTTTTTAAGAAGGGTATTTCACTTTCTGAAATATTTCTTATACCAAATGATATTACGGAAACATTTTTATGATCTAGACATCTTTTAATTGCTGAAGCATGTGAAAATTTTTCACCATTATAACTTTCTCTTAAATCTGCATGGGCATCAAAGTGTAATAAACATATTTTTTTGTGTTTTTTTACAAATGGAGCAATGCACCCAGGTGTAATTGAATGTTCACCACCAAAAGTAAGTGGAAAAAGTTTTCTTTTTAAAATTTCTTCGTTTATATCTGACATTTTTTTAAGAGCTTTTTTAATATCTTTATCAATTTTAAATGGTTTTAACGTTTTAATTCCAATCTTTTTATAGGGTTCGCAGTGTAATTCTTCATCATATAATTCTACATGATGGGATGCTTTTATAATTTCTTTTGGACCATTTCTGGTACCACCCCCATAGCTAACAGTTTTCTCTAAGCCAAAAGGAATAACAACTACCTTTTCTTTAAAATTGAACTTATTATCAATTCCAAGAAACCCATTTTTATTAGAAAGATATTTCAATGTTATTTAAATATTTTTGAGAAATTTTTTCTAGTTCTCTTTTTCCATTCACCTTTGTGATAGGCATCACTTGCAATTAAAGGCAAAACACTAGTAGCTTCTGCAAAAACCATTTGCTCCTTTGTTATGTCTACCTTACCCCAAGAACTTGCTTCTTTCAGTGTAGAGCTGCTACAAGCACCATCTCTAGAATCTGCAACAGTAATTTGGACTGCATATTTATGCATTTCAACTTCATTACCTAAAAGCTCTGCACAAATAACAGTATCTTGAACAAAATTTTTTGGAACCCCACCTCCAATCATAAATAAGCCAGATCCTTTTGATTGTATTTTTATTTCAGTTAGTTCACGAAATTCTCTAACAGAATCTATGGTCATGTGATTTTTAGGATTTTTTTCTTGATGAATGACCAAACCAAAACCTGCACTTGAATCTGTAAAGGCAGGGCAAAATATTGGAACATTATTGTCATATGCGGTTTCAATTAAAGAATTTTTTTTGGAATTTGTCTTTAAATATTTTCCCATTTCATAAATAAATTCCCTAGAGGTATAACTTCTTGGCTCTAAAGTATCTGCAATCTCACATATTTTCTTATCACATTCCTGCAATTCATCTTCATCAATATAAGTGTCGTAGATTCTATCAATATAGTTTTTTCTTAATTCAGTATCATCTTGAAATTGTGAACCTTGATAATGTTTGAAACCTAAAGCTTCAAAAAAATCCATGTCCACTATAGATGCTCCAGTAGCAATAATTGCGTCTACCATATTATACTTAACTAAGTCTTTATAAATATTCATGCAACCTGCCGCTGATGTTGATCCTGCAAGAGTTA
>Ga0209709_10005207_pt1 | contig 10276 bp, 11 predicted proteins | sample ArcticOcean_MG_C_2_FD_187435 | JGI IMG/M metagenome (GOLD analysis project Ga0209709, IMG submission 187435) | Marine microbial communities from western Arctic Ocean - ArcticOcean_MG_CB4_136 (SPAdes) (version 2) | ecosystem: Environmental > Aquatic > Marine > Oceanic | place: Arctic Ocean...
TAACTTTTGCCATTTTATTTTCTCCTTTTAATTAAATTATTTTCCTGAAATACCCATAATGTCAGATTCTTTCATTATACTATATTCTTTACCGTCGATTTTGATTTCAGTTCCTGACCATTTGCCAAAAAGAACTTTATCTCCAGCTTTAACATCCATGGGGATTAGCTTTCCATCTTCAGTCTTTGCACCACCACCAACAGCAATTACTTTACCTTCTTGAGGCTTTTCTTGAGCTGTGTCAGGGATAATTATTCCTCCAGCAGTTTTTTCACTGCTGTCTAAAACTTCTATTAAAACTCTATCGTGTAACGGTTTAAATTTCATAAATTCTCCTTTTAATATGCGAGTCATATAGCTATTAGCCCTGCTATTTCAAGACTAGCACAAAAATATATGTTGATCAAAAAACCAGAGAAATTGTGTTTTTTATGAGTTATACATCCCATAATGACAAAAAATTTAGATAATGGTGGATTGAGATCAATTGTAGCAAACTATGATATATTTTATATTGATTTATGGGGTGTTATTCATAATGGAATAACTCTTCACAAGAATGCAATTCAAACCCTAGAAGAAATCAATAAAGCAAAAAAAAACTATGTTCTTTTAACCAATGCCCCAAGGCCAAACAGTACTGTAAAAACATTTTTAAAAAAATTAGGAATGAATAAAGAAATTAGAGAAAAAGTTTATTCATCAGGAGAAGCAGCATTAAGCTATTTAAAAAAAAACTACTTAAATAAAAAGTTCTATCATGTAGGCCCAACTAGAGATTTTGATTTATTTATGGAATTTGAAAACAATAAAGAAAAAGATATTAATGAAAGTTCTTATTTTTTATGTACAGGATTATTTGAAGATCATGATGAAGATTTAGATTATTATAAAGAGTTATTTAAAGAGCATCATAGTAAAAAAATGATCTGTACAAATCCTGACTTAATTGTTGATAGAGGCAATAAAAGAGAGTTGTGCGCAGGATCTGTAGCTTTAGTTTTTGAAAAAATGGGAGGCGAAGTTATATATTTTGGAAAGCCGTTTCCTGAAGTTTACAATCAGTCAATTGACAACAAAAATAAAAAAGCCTTATCAATTGGTGACAATTTAAATACAGATATTAAGGGTGCAAATCTTTTAAATTTTGACTCACTGATAATATCAAATGGCGTTCATAAAGATGAAATAGAAAAAGAGGGAATAGAAAAATTGTCAAAAAAGTATAAAGCTATCGTAAATTATATTCAAACAGAACTAAAGTGGTAAAAAAATATGAAATTATATAAAAATTTTAATATTTCTAAAAACCATAAACAGTCAATAATTTTAATTGGAAATTTTGATGGAATACATTTGGGTCATCAAAAATTATTTAAATTAGCAAATAGTTATAAAAAAAAATTTAAATTAAATATTGGTGTTGTTACCTTTGAGCCAATGCCAAAAATGTATTTTAATAAGAAGATTAAAAATTTTAGACTTTCAAATATCAGCCAAAAAAATAAGATATTAAATAATTTAGGAGTAGATTTTTTAATTACAAAAAAATTTGATAAAAATTTCTCTAAAATTAAACCTAACTTTTTTATTAAAGAGATCTTATCTAAACAACTAGTAGCAAAATATATATTTGTTAGTAATAATTTTAGATTTGGCAATAAAAGAGAGGGAGATGTTAAGCATTTAGTAAAAAATGAGAAAATTTATGATTACAAAATAGTAAAACCAAAACCAATTATATTGGGTAAAAAAATTATATCATCAACATATATTAGATCTTTATTAGAGAAAGGTAATTTAAAAAAAGCTAATAAAATGTTAGCTAGAAGTTGGTCGATTGAAGGAAGCGTTGAAAAGGGGAGGCAACAAGGAAAAAAAATTGGCTTTCCAACCTGCAATATTAATATCAAGGATTACGTAATTGCAAAGCCTGGAGTGTATGCGGTTAAAGTTTATAAAAAAAATTTCAAAAAACCTTTAAAAGCAATAGCAAACCTTGGTTATAGGCCCACTTTTAATCAAAAGAAAATTTTATTAGAGGTTCATATTTTTAATTTTTCTGGAAATCTTTATAATAAGTATTTATCAGTTGAATTCATAAAATTTATAAGAAAAGAAAAAAAATTTAAAAATGTTAATCAATTAAGAAAACAAATTCAAAGTGATCTAAACATAGCTAAAAAAAGTTAAAATGAGCAAAGAAAATATAAACCTACCAAAAACTGCTTTCTCAATGAAAGCAAATTTACAAAGTAGAGAGCCTGAAATTCTAGATTATTGGAAAAAGATAGATCTTTATAAAGAGTTAAGAAAATTAAATAAAGGTAAGGAAAAATTTATACTTCATGATGGCCCTCCATATGCAAATGGTAATATTCACATGGGTACAGCTTTAAATAAAATTTTAAAAGATATAATTGTTAAATTTCATCAAATGGATGGAAAAGACTCAGTTTACGTTCCAGGATGGGATTGCCATGGATTACCCATAGAATGGAAAATTGAAGAACAGTATAAAAAAAATAAAAAAAATAAAAATGAAATTCCAGTAACAGAATTTAGAAAAGAATGTAGAGCTTTTGCAGAAAAGTGGATTGAAGTCCATAAAACGCAATTTAAGAGATTAGGTGTTGTTGGAGATTGGGAAAATCACTATACAACTATGAGCTTTGATGCAGAGGCACAAATTGTAAGAGAGTTAGGTAAGTTTTTAAAAGAAGGAAGTCTTTATAAAGGGTTTAAACCTGTCCTCTGGTCTACTGTAGAAAAAACTGCACTAGCAGATGCTGAGGTTGAGTATCAAGATCATAAATCAGATACAATCTATACAGCTTTCCCAGTTATAAAATCTAATTTAAAAGAACTTGAGGGAACTAATATTATAATATGGACGACCACTCCCTGGACAATTCCAGCTAATAAGGCTTTAGCATATAATGATGCAATAGATTATTTAATAATTCAATTAAATGATGAAGGTGATTTTAAAGATAAAAAAATAGTTATTGCAGAAGTATTATTGGAGTCTGTTGTGAAAGACTGTGATATTAAAAATTATAAAGAGATTAAAAAATTTAAAGGAAAAGAATTTAAAGACACTACTTGTAGTCATCCATTTCTAGACCTGGGTTATAATTATGAAATTTCAATGCTTGAAGCAAGATTTGTTACAACAGAACAAGGAACGGGTATTGTTCACTGTGCACCTAGCCATGGTCCAGATGATTTTAACCTTTGTTTAAATCATGGTATTAAAGCTATAGAGACAGTTGATGGTGATGGAAAATATACAGAAAATATTCCTTTATTTGAAGGTACTCATATTTTTAAAGCAAACCCAATTGTAATTGAAAAATTAAAGGAACAAAAAAAATTATTATCGAGTGGAGAATTAATTCATTCATACCCACATTCTTGGAGATCAAAAGCTCCACTAGTTCATAGGGCAACTCCTCAGTGGTTTATTTCAATGGAAAGTCATGGTCTTAGAAAAAAAGCACTAAAAGCTCTTGATGACACTAAATTTTACCCAGATAAAGGTAGAGAACGAATAAAAGCAATGATTGAGACAAGGCCTGACTGGTGCGTTTCGAGACAAAGAGTTTGGGGAGTTCCATTGCCAATATTTGTTAATAAAACCACAAAAGAAATATTAGTTGATGATGATGTAAATGAAAATATTGCGAGTATTTATGAAAAAGAAGGTTCCGATTGTTGGTTTTCTGATAATCCACAAAGATTTTTAGGGGAAAAATACAAAGCAGAAGACTATGATAAAACAAGTGACATTGTTGAGGTTTGGTTTGATAGTGGGTGTACACATTCATTTGTTTTAGAAAAACGGAAAGATCTTCAATGGCCAGCATCAATGTATTTAGAAGGATCAGATCAACATAGAGGTTGGTTTCATTCGTCATTATTAGAGTCATGTGGGACAAGAGGTAGGGCTCCATACAAATCAATATTATCACATGGATTCGTGGTAGATGGTAAAGGTCTTAAAATGTCAAAGTCAGTAGGAAATGTAATTGCACCGGAAGACATTTTAAAAAAATATGGAGCCGATATCTTAAGAATATGGGTAGCCTCATCAAACTATGAAGAAGATTTAAGAATTGATTATTCAATTTTAGAACAACATGCAGAATCGTATAGAAAAATTAGAAACACTTTTAGGTATTTATTAGGCAACATAAATGATGAATTCAAAGTAATAGACATTGAAAAATTAGACTTAGATCAATTACCGGAATTAGAACAATATATGCTTCATAAGGTTTATAGTCTTAACGAAAATTTTAAAAATCACTTTAAATCGTATGATTTTCACAATCTTTACAAAGAACTTTTAAATTTTTGTACAGTCGACTTATCAGCATTTTATTTTGATATTAGAAAAGATGTCTTGTATTGTGACGCAAAAGATTCAGAAAAAAGAAAAAGCTGCATTATTGTATTAAATGTAATTCTCGAAGCATTACTTAAGTGGTTTGCTCCTATACTTTCATTTACAACAGAAGAAATTTTTACATTAATAGTTAAAGATAAAAAAAGTATTCATTTAGAAAAATTTATTAAATTTCCAAAATTATTTGAAAATAGAAAATTAAATGATAAGTGGACAGAATTAAAAAAAATTAGAGATGTATGCAATATTAGTATTGAAGCTAAAAGAGCAAGTAAAGAAATAGGATCAAGTCTTGAAGCAAATTTGACAATCAGCTTGGGTAAAAAAATATTTGATATTACAGAAAATATTAATTTTTCTGAACTATGCATTACGTCAGATGCAAAAATTATAAAAAATAACACTGAAGAAATAGAAGTTAAGACAGAGAAAGCAAAAGGAAATAAATGTTCAGTTTGCTGGAAAATTAATAAGGAAGGGTGTGAAAGACACCCAATTTAAAATTAATAACAGATGTTTAAAATAAATTTAAAAGGCATTTTAATAAATTCAACAATAATATCAGTTATCTTTATAGCAGATAGAATATCTAAAATTTATATTCTTAATCTAGCAAAATATGAGGGTGCTATGAATATTTACATAACAGAATATCTAAATTTTTATTTAATATGGAACAAGGGAATTGCCTTCGGCATATTTTCTTTTGATGATATGTTTTTGTACAATATAATAAGTTTGATTATAACTATTATAAATATTGTTATTTTAATAATGATAATAAAAACAGATAATTTTAAAAAATATTTTTTAATGTTTATATTGGGTGGATCGTTAGGAAACGTGTTTGATCGAGTGTATTTTTCAGCGGTTCCAGATTTTATTGACTTTCATATAAATAATTTTCATTGGTTTATTTTTAATGTAGCGGATATATTCATTACATTAGGCGTGATTTGCCTTATTTACGTTGAAATATTTTTTGATAAAGGAAAAAATGAAAAACTTGTTTAAATATTTATTTGTATTGTTGATTTTGCTTAATAGTTGTCAAAGCGTAAAAGATGGACTATCGGGAACCAAAAAAAATACTGCAGAAGAGTTTTTGGTAGAAAAAAAAAATCCTTTAGTATTACCACCAGATTTTGAAAAATTACCCAAACCAGGGAATATTGATCTTAAAGTCTCGGAAGAAGGAGACATAGACCTAGAAAACATTATTGGAAAATCAAATGTGACTAAAACTAAGTCCAAAAGCGAAAATATTGATTTTTCATTGGAAAAATCAATATTAGATAAAATTAATAAAGATTAATGTTAACAAAAAATATTAATTTTAAAAACTTTAGATTAAAAATAAATAAAAATAAAATTATAAGTGATTTTAAATTACTTTTGAAAGAAAATAACTCAGTACTTAAATCATTAAATATAAATTACAAAAATAGCTATAATAAAAAAACTATTTCAAAATTAAAAAAATACCATCATGTAAGAATTATTGGAATGGGTGGGTCAATATTGGGAACTGAATCCATTTATGATTTTTTAAAAAATAAAATAAAAAAAAGTTTTTATTTTATTAATAACCTTGAACCAGACAACAATTCTTATGAAAAGAAAAAAAAACATATTAATCTAATTATTTCTAAGTCTGGCAATACATTGGAGACCATATCAAATGCAAATATTTTTATAAGAAAAAATGATAAAAATATTTTTATTACAGAAGATAAAAAAAGTTATTTAATGTCATTGGCAGAAAAATTAAAAGCAGAAATTGTTCATCATAATAACTATATAGGAGGGAGATATTCTGTATTGTCTGAAGTTGGAATGCTGCCAGCGGAATTAATGGGTTTGAATGAAAAAAATTTTAAACAACTAAATAATTTAGTTAAAAATAAAAATTTTATAAATTCATTAACCGCTAATGTGGGAAGTACACTTTATTTTTTAAAAAAAAAAAAATTTAATTCTATAATTCTTAATTATGATGAAAAATCAAAAAATTTATTTAAGTGGTATCAGCAATTAATTGCAGAAAGTATAGGGAAAGAAAATAATGGAATTTTACCAATAATTTCTTCTATGCCAAAAGATAATCATAGTTTAATGCAGCTTTATTTAGATGGTCCTAAAAATAATTTTTTCACCTTTTTTTATGTAAAAAATAAAAATTCACCTAAGATTATTAATAATAAAATTCTTCCTGCTTGTGACTATTTAAAAAATAAGGATATAGAGCAAATAATGTTCTCACAAAAATTAGCAACAGAAAATGTTTTTCTAAAAAAAAAAATACCATTTAGAAGTTTTGAAATTTTAAAACGTAATGAACAAACTTTGGGTGAACTGTTTAGTTTTTTTATCTTAGAAACAATATTACTGGCAAGAGCTTTAAAAATTAATCCTTATGATCAACCTGCTGTGGAATTAATAAAGGGAGAAACTAAAAAAATTTTAATTTAGAGTAGTTTCCAAAAATTATTTTAGAAATACCATAATTTTTTTCTTCTAGAACGTTAAATTCTTTAGGAAATTCATCTTTTTCTCTCTTATGTCTATGAATAATAAATACCCCATCTTTCTTCATTATTTTTGAATTAATTATTTTTTTTAATAATTGAGGTAAGTTTTTTTCCTTATAGGGTGGATCAATAAAGATAATATTAAATTTATTCTTTAAATTTTTGAACTCTAGTTGATTAAAAATATCTTTTTCTATTATTAAAGCTGAGTTTGAATAATTTAGATTAATAATATTTCTTTTTAAAATAGGCAGAACTTCTTTATAATTTTCTACAAAAATCACTGATGAGGCCCCTCTTGATAAGCACTCCAAACCAAATGAACCAACACCTGAAAATAAATCAAGAATATTTGATTTTTCTACTTTTGTATTAAATTTATTTGAATGTTGAATTATGTTAAAAATAGATTCTTTAGTTAAATCTTTAAGTGGTCTTGTTGATTGATCTTTAGGCTGTAAAATCTTTTTACCTTTTGTGTTACCAGATATTATTCTCATTACTTAATTACTTTATGACCAATATCTTTTCGAAAAAATCCACCACTCCAATTTAATAAATTTATCAATGAAAATATTTTTTTTCTACTTATATTAAAATTTTCTGATAAGGATACAAAGTTTAGCACCCTGCCACCAGCAGAATAAGTTTCTTTTCCTATAGTCTTTGTTCCTGCATGGAAACAAAACTCATCATGCCCAAGTTTTATTTTATCTATATCTTTAATTAATATATCTTTATGGAATTTTTCAGGATATCCATTTGAACACAAAACAACACATAGACTTTTTTTGTTATGCCAATTAATTTTTATTTTATCTAGTTTTTCATTACAACATGCTAAAAAAATATTTAGTAAATCAGATTCAAGTTTTGGTAAAATGGTTTGACACTCAGGGTCTCCCATTCTAACATTATATTCAATCAAGTAAGGCTCATTCTCAACAATCATTAATCCAGCATATAAAAAACCTTTATAATTAGTTCCAATTTCTTTAAGACCTTTCATTGTCGGTTTTATTATTCTATTTAATATTTTTTCTTCTAGGTCAGCCGTAATTAACCTTGAGGGTGAATATGCACCCATCCCCCCAGTATTTTTTCCCCTATCACCTTCTAACACCCTTTTATGATCTTGAGCAGTTTCAAAACTTTTTATTGTTTTTCCATCACTTATAATAAAATAACTCATTTCTTCGCCTTTGAGAAATTCTTCAATAAGTAAATTTTTGGGTTCTCCAAATTTTCCATCAAATATTTCTTTTATAGCAATGAATCCCTCTGGCTTATTTTCACATATATAAACGCCTTTACCAGAGGCTAATCCATCTGCCTTTATTACAAGAGGGTACTTAGCTTTTTTTACAAAATTATTTGCATCATGAGTATTTTTAAAAATTCCAAATTTTGCTGTTGGGATATTATATTTTTCACAAAGATTTTTCGTAAAAATTTTGGATCCCTCGAGCTGTGCAGCAATTTTATTAGGTCCGAATACCTTAATGTTATGGGTTTCTAGGAAATCAACAATACCATCTACCAAAGGTTTTTCAGGACCAACTACCACTAGATCAACTTTACTTGATAGTATAAAATCTTTGATTGAATTGAAATCCTCTAGATTTAGGTTTATATTTTTAGCTATTTTTTCAGTTCCAGCATTACCAGGAAAGCAGTATATTTCTGTAATTTCTTTAGATTTGTTTAAAGCATGACAAATAGCATGTTCGCGACCACCACTTCCTATTATTCCAACTTTCATATATTAGTATATAAACTAAAAATGAATAAAAAATTAGCCAAAATAAAATATTTACCAAATAATTTTAAAGTTATAGAGGAAGGGGATCATGTAATTTGTGCTGTATCAGGCAAAACGATAAAACTAGGAGAGCTTAATTATTGGAACGTTGATCTTCAGGAGCCATATTATTCATACGTAGAAGCATCTCATAAAAGAGACAATACCTAAGCAAAAAAAACTTTATTTCCATCTATTATGAGACCAAATCCATTGCTCGGGATTTTTTAGAATCATTTTTTCAAGTAATTTGTTTAAACTAAGTGTTATAGATTTAATAGTTTGATCATTTGAGTATTCCAGAGGTTTATGGACAGTCAGTTTAAAGTTTATATCGTTAGTTCTTTCAATATAAATAGGTACTACTTTGCATTTAAATTTTTTCACAAATTGAGCAGGTATAGTAGTTGTGTAAGCCTCATAATTAAACAAATTACATTTAATTCCCTGAGACACTCTTTGATCAATCATTAAGGCTATTGAGGTGCCATTTTTGAAATAAGAAAGTAATTTTTTTGTACCAGAAATGCCTTTTTTAATTTGATTTTTACAAATATGTTTTTTTCTAATTTTTTCCATTATAAAGTTTAAAAACTTATTATTAAGAGGGCGATAAATTGCAGCTAAATTAATACCTGACTTTTCTATGTGCATTGCCATTAATTCAAAATTACTAAAATGTCCGGAGACAAATATTACAGGCTTATTATTTTTTTTAATTTCTTCTAGAATTTCTCGTCCCTCAATATGCAAATTATACTTCCTAAATTTTTTCATAAATACGTATTCAGATAAAATTCGTCCATAATTTTCCCACATTTTATGAGTAATTTTTTTTACTTCTTTTTTATTTAATCCTGGGATTGCTTTAAGGATGTTTGATTCTATTATTTTTTTAGATCTAAAAAAGGGACCGACGTAGGAAATAATCATGCCTGAAGTCTTTGATGCAATATATACTCCAAAAATTCTAAATATTAGGAAAAGAATAATGATTATTAAAAACTGAATAAAATATTTTATAGAACTCATATATTTGATTTTATAAAATTAATTAATTCATCTTCTTGTTTTATAAATAAATCGATTTCAAGAAATTCAATTTCATTTTTATAGTCTTGATTAAGTTTTACATAATCTTTTTCTGTAGTTAAAATTTTAGCACCTAAGTTTTTAGCTTCTAATTTAATCATATTAATATCTTTAATTGAGTAATTGTAATGATCAGGAAATTGTATGTCTTTAATGATATTAAATTCATTTTTAATTAACATCTTTTTAAAGCTATCAGGCGCTCCTATTCCAGAAAAAATTATATATTTAGCAGTCTTATCAAGTCTATTTATGTTAACTGGCATGTAGTAGGTTTCAAATATTCTTATATCTTTGTTGTATTTCTTAATAGTCATTTTTAAATCTGAATTATTTTCTTCATTGCCGTTTAAAAATAAAGCATCATATTTTGATATACTGCTTATTTTCTCTCTGAGTGGTCCTGCTGGAATTAACAAACCATTACCAATCCAATTTATA
>Ga0209709_10005210_pt1 | contig 10270 bp, 13 predicted proteins | sample ArcticOcean_MG_C_2_FD_187435 | JGI IMG/M metagenome (GOLD analysis project Ga0209709, IMG submission 187435) | Marine microbial communities from western Arctic Ocean - ArcticOcean_MG_CB4_136 (SPAdes) (version 2) | ecosystem: Environmental > Aquatic > Marine > Oceanic | place: Arctic Ocean...
ATCCATCGCAACTTCCATCATGGGTTTTAATATTGTAAAATCCAGACCTTGCCGGTATAGCTCAGTTGGTAGAGCAGTTGATTTGTAATCATCAGGTCACGAGTTCGACTCTTGTTGCCGGCACCATACACAGAAAGGGTTTCAGAGCATCTTAACAAATAATTTGTAACCCTTACTTCTAAAAAGTAGTCTTATAGTGGTCCAATCTTGATAAGTTTTAGATAATCTTCCTTATACATAGTCTATTAAAAAATCTCTTATATAAGAGGTTAAACCTAACCATCAACTCTTGTATATATATAGTGCATTATATTTGCACCATTAAAGAGTCTTCTTCATTTATGTCTTCTTTTCTTTGAGGGGTACGCAGGACTACCACCCCACCCCCACCTATATATATCTAGTGGTCGAACATTTTGAGCTAAATACTCTCGTAAACTTGTTTGCTGATAAAAAAATTAAGGTCTTGCAAATGTCTGTTCATATGAATCAATAGTAGTTGCTCCGTAATTTTTACCATTAAACAATACCAGATACCAATTTCCTTTTGACATAACGACAGAATTGTTCCTAGTGAAAATATCTGAATTTGAGTTTGCATCAAGAGCAAAATAACAGTTATTGTTGTTTTTAATATATTGTATAGCTGCAGATGTTCTTAAATTTTCCATAGCAGACATGTAATAACCTACTTCATTAGTGCTGCAAATAGCTCCCATAGCAATTGGTTTTTCATTAATAGCTTCTTGTTCTGCCATAATAGCTTTTTGTTCTGCCATTTCTATTGCTCTTTCTCTTTCTTCTTTCCTATCTTTTTCCCATTGAATAGCATATTCTTTTTGGAGAACTATAGCTTTATTTAAACTATTTCTTAGAGACTGAACTTCAGAATTATTAGGATATTTATTTTCCAATCTACTAATAAAACTATCTAAACGTTTTTCTTCACGTTTTTGAGTACTTCCACCCACAGCAGTTTCCAAACGCTTAATGTCGTTAACATAAAGATCTTGTACTTCAGGGATTGTAAAAAAATTATCAACATTATTTTCGATTACATCTCGACCAAGTAAAATCAATAAAACAAAAATTACTAAAATGCCTATTCCAAGATACTTAAAAAATTTTTTCATACTCTAAATATACACATATTTATAAACTTTGAAAACTTTTTAAGCTCTCCTAGTGCATGTCTTTGGTGAGGAACTGTCTAAGCTTTTTGAAGTTCATTAAGAAGTCTTCAAAACAAACTCAAGAACCTTCAAGCTAAATAAGATTGCCACTGCTACGCCAAAAGCCTTGCCTAGTTTCATTTAAACTCCTTCAGCTTCATAGCCACTCAATTTACTCTAAAAAACATTGTCCTGATGAAAGCCACAGAGCTTTGAAACAAGTAAAGCATTAAGCAGATTATATATATTTGAGATGGATTATAAAAATTAGTGGTTATCATTAATAACGAAAGAATAAATATTATGGATAAAACGCCTGTTTGAAATAAATATAATTTAATTGGAAAAATATCTTTATGTCCTAGTCTTCTTAGATTGAGCATTCCTCTTGGAAATACTATCAACCCCATTACAGAGTAGATGCTCACAACCCAAAAACAAATCAACCAAGCAGCTTCAAAATCCTTATCACTAAATATAGCAAAAGGAATAATTGATCCGAACATAGCTCCAAATGCTGAATAAGTTAAAAGCTGTACTCTAAAATTATCTGGCTCTGAAAACCCCTCTGATGTTCTACTCAAGCCAATCAGAATTGCTGAAAAGCCTATTATGCCAAGAGCTATTTGCCCTATTAATTGAAATGCATCAAAATTTGGTTCCATCTATATACTCCTAATTTCCTTTAATTTCACCCGTGTTATCTTCAGGATTATATTGATCCTTTTTTAATCAACACGATACATAATAGTTTTCTTACCATCTAGGAAATTAGATTCATCTTGCCTGATAGCTTCTACCACCTCTTCATCTGCTCCTTTGGCAAAGAATTGATTTAAACCTTCTTCATCATCGAAAGTCAGTTCTGTGATTACATCAAATGGAGTTTGACCACCTTCTGACTCTAGGGGCAATGCATCATTGAGCATATTAGACTCAAGTAGATAGGTTCTTTTGTAGCCTGTTAAGGTTGGGAAGAGACTTTCAATCAATGGAACATGGTTAGCTTCATAGTAAGTTTTAAAGTCTTCGGCAGAGATTGAAGGCTTCTTACAGATTAGTGCGATTAGTTTTGACATGTATTAATACTAACAAATAATTCCAAAGACCATCAAAACTAAGGCAAAGGTGTGTTTTATCTAAACTCCTTCTGCTAGTGTAGGAAACTCAGTCCTTATCAAACTATGACTAATCTAAAGGTAATAGTTCGTTTCTATAAAGACGTGTTGCAACCAATAGATCGCTATTAAACTCCTCAACAGTATGAATCAATCCGTCTTTCATCTTGAAAGTAAAAACATACTGATTATCATATTCTCCATTAATTCCTTCTGAGTCTCCAGTTTGCATTAGAGCAACACCATTTTCATCAGCGATCACATCTGTCGTGGTGAGAACTATACCGTTAGGGAGAAGTTCGCCAACTATCGGAAGATAATCATTAATAAATACATCTTTTGTATAAGGGATGCCACCTGTTTCAGTGATTCCCATATAAGTAAAAGTGAATTCCGAATGCATTTGGGATCTAGCAGATTCGAAATCAGAATGAATGAAAAGATTATCCATCCAGTCTTGCGCTAAATCTATGTTGTATTGTCTATTGTTATCTACTGTATCGGTTGAGCAAGAGGTTATTAGAATTGCAAGTAAAATTGGCAGTAATTTATTCATTGTTTATCTCCTTCTGAAGAGGTTATCTTTATAAATGTTACTCTAAAAAGTTCTTTGCTCGAACATATCCAACTCTTGTTGTTTTGAAATGTTTGAGCGGAACTTCTAGTCGGTTAATAGTATCTATGACTTCTTGGGAAACATTGCCATAAACCTCAATTGTAAATCCGTCTGCAAGCTCAGCATGCTTGGTCACATATTCTTGTACTGGAGGGTTAGCATCATGCTTGATAAAAGCTTTGCTATTTGAGTAAACCTCTGTCCAAGTAAAAGCCAGTGGATTATCTGGATCAGAGTCAAAGTTATGGAAAAGCATTCCCGGCTCGCTGGATTCCACTGCATTGTCAACGGTGTTCGCGATTTCAAGATATTCATCAACCATGCCCTCTTTGACTTGAATTCGTGCAATTAATATAAAGGGGTTATTTCCTGATTCCTTTAAGGAATCTCCTTCGTGATGAGCAGATATTGCAGCTGGTGATATAGCTAGAGCAAGAATTAGGTATAAAAAATTTTTCATTGTTTCTCTCCTTCTGAAGAGGTTATCTTTAAATAAAAGAAATGAGATGTCAAAGAATTTTCAGTAGAGATTTCTAAATATACACATATTTATAAACTTTGAAAACTTTTTAAGCTCTCCTAGTGCATGTCTTTGGTGAGGAACTGTCTAAGCTTTTTGAAGTTCATTAAGAAGTCTTCAAAACAAACTCAAGGACCTTCAAGCTAAATAAGATTGCCACTGCTACACCAAAAGCCTTGCCAAGTTTCATTTAAATCTCACAACAATTTTCTCCATCCTGAATAGGTGGACAAGCCACATCTCCAAAAGAACAGAAAACACAACAGTCACCCTCAGACGGTTTTAAGAGTGCTTTGCAATTTATACATTCATAGAAAAATTGACAACTATCTGTAGACATAACTTCAGCTTTCTTAAATGCACAATGCGGACAGGTTATGGTTGAGTTCAGCTCCATCTTAAAAACTCACCAAAGGCGAGAGGAGTAATAGGGTTAGTAGTTTCTTTATCATTCAATAGACTTTTTTAGACCTCACAAACTAACTGCCCAAGTATATTTTTATTTGTAAATATTATTTTATTATCTTTGGTATTTATCTCTAGTAGCTGGAAATTGATTTCATTTTTTGAAGTATTGATGTGGGCAATTAAACCTTCGCTAATAACCATTTCTCTTTCATTGATGCGAAATTTTTTTGCGTCCATATCTAAAGTAATTTGATACTTCTTGTTACTGTTATCAGTACAACCTATCGTAAATTCATTATGGTCGTCAGCAAATGCCAAAGGCGATAGAAGTAATAGGGTTAGGAGTATGTGCTTCAATTAGTTAGTTATTTTATTAACAACCATCATTCAACTCTCCCCATGGCATCTTAGTTCTGCAGTAAAGAGCATAATCAAGTTTTACACCATCAATATTGGTTGCTGTTGTAAAGTCTGTATCCGATAAGCTAGCTCCAGAAAGCCAGGCTCCACTAAGGTTAGCTCCACTAAGGTTAGCTCCGCTAAGCCAGGCTCCACTAAGGTTGGCTCCACTAAGGTTAGTTCCACTAAGGTTGGCTCCACGAAGGTCAGCTCTGTTAAGGTTAGCTCCACTAAGGTTAGTTCCACTAAGGTTGGCGTTATTTAACTTGGCACGAGCAAATATCGGGTTTTGTTCAAAGATAACTCCACTAAGGTTGGCTTCACTTAGGTTGGCTTCTTCAAAGGAGGTATTGTAGTCCATTTCAAGCTTACCAATTGAAGCTTCACGCAAGTCAGCTCCAACAAGGTTGGCTTGATAAAAAGATACCGTTCTAATTTTGGCTCCACGAAGGTCAGCTCCTTCTAGGTTGCTTTCATCAAAGCGATTCTTAATTAGTATGGTATTGCTAAGATCAACTCCACGAAGATCAGCACTTTTAAATCTAGTTTCTCTAAGGTTAGCCCCGCTAAGATCAACTCCACGAAGGTCAGCCCTATCAAGGTTGGCTCCATCGTCGTCCATAAACACACTTTTTTGATAAAAGTTTACTAAGTTAAGGTTAGCTCCCCGCAGATCAGCTCCAGAAAGGAGTGCTCCACCAAGGTTAGCTCCACTAAGGTTGGCTCCGCTAAGGTTGGCTCCGCTAAGGTCTGGATCATCACCGTATTTTCTTCTGCTAAGGTCGGCTCCACTAAGGTCAGCCCCACTTAAATTACAATTTTTACAGCTTTTAGTAATCTTAAATTTTATCAAGTCTCCTTTCTTTTTTTCTCTTACCAATCTCTCTTCTTCTTTCTTTTCTTTAGCAAGCTTTTCTTTAGCAAGCTTTTCTTTAGCGAGCTTTTCTTTAGCGAGCTTTATTTTTGCTATTTTTAATTTCTCATCGAAAATTCTTTTTTCTTCCTTGATTTGTTGTATTTTCGTTGTTTTTTTTTGTTCGTAGGTTGGGTCTCTTAAAACTAATTCAATACATAATCCAAACTCAAAAGCTTCTCTGATACTATGGCTATCCTCGAAAAAAGGCTCTACACCTATTTTCTGCCTTGCAGTGTTTAAAGCTTCTCTGACCTTAGTGCTATTAAACCCAACCCGCACAGAAAGATCCATAGCAGTACATGAATCTTTTGCTATCTCAAATTTTTCTTCTGGAGATGGACCACACCCGGAGACAATCAAAACAGCTCCAAGTATTAATAGTAATTTTTTCATACTCTAAATATACACACACTTTATAAACTTTGAAAACTTTTGAAGTAGTTGTCACAAGATTTGACATCTAGTTTAAATAGTATTAATCTCAGTAAGATTTAATCGTTTCTGAGGTATTAAAAATCTCAAGACATACCATCACAACAACCCACATATAAGCGTTCAATACAGAGCCTCTCAGAGCTTCCTAGAGGCATGTTTGAAGGTGTTTATTGGTGTATTATTTAGGGATGGGTATATTTAATTTTTTCTTTGGAGAAGAGCAGTTCATAAAAGATACCATTGTCATTGGCGGTGAAAATGTTTTTATTTACGTTGATAGAAAGGGTGCTGTCTCCCTTAAGCATGTTCATGTTTCTTTAGATGATGATGATAGGTTTCACGGTACTGATATGTATCAAGAAGAAACTAGAACTTATTTAAAAGATAATGTTTTAAAGATATTTGGAGAGAAGGAATTTAAGAAATATTCTGAAAAGCAAATGCTTAAGTTGGTAGAGGAATACCAAAAAGATTTTGAAATTAAAAATGATAAACCAAATAGAAAATATCAAATAAATTCAGGCAATGCCTTTGAGGTATGCTTTACAGGCTTTAAAGCTATTGAGAAAGCAGTGCTTATAAATTTAGCAAAAGATTCCCAGATGATTGTTAGAAGCAAGGTTACACCTAACATAGATATGTTAGTTTGTGGTCCTTCATCTGGACCCTCAAAACTTGAATCTGCAAAAAATATAGGAATTGTTATTACAGATGCTGATGGTTTTAAGAAGCTTATAGAAACGGGCGAGATGTAAGTAAACCATTCTGAGATGGAGCTATAGGTTAATCCTTGTAAATGCGATTTAGAACAGGGCTTTGTAGAGCTTTCTATCTATATAGGTGGAATACATGACCATTTTGGCTTCATCTTCGTCTCTTCTAGGCACAATTATCTCATCGTGTACGGTTAATGCAGGGATACCACGTCTACAAAGTTGCACAGCAATCTCAAATATCAAAGCTGATTCCAGAAACTGGACATTCAAACCCACCTTTGGGTTATAAAAGAGGTGAGCTACCGTTGGATGTTTCTGTCTAATCTTTTTTTGTAATAGGAAAAGGTTGAATGGATTTTTTTGAAACTCTTTGTTGAGGTAGTAGAGCTTTCTGTTCTTTGGATTTTGTAACCAGCCCATAAAAGCAAAAGTACTTTTCTTAGAAGTTGAATTGTTCAACATCATTATATGCATTTGTTTCGAGAGCTTTCTGTTGTATCCCTGTATAGAGTATTGGTCTTCATCAAGCATATTGTGATTGTCCTTCCAAGCGTAGATAACATTCATCTGAGAAGACTTATAGTCCAATCTGACTACCTTCTTTTGGTCGAGAGTTATGCGTTCTCTTTTTGGTTCTTTTAGTTCCATCCAATAGCCACCTGAACGCCCACCATATTTAAAGGAAGCATCACCATCTACATCCCTAAAGGTTCGTCTCAGTTTAATATCAGTGAACTTTTCACCATCCACTTTTATGTTTGTATTTGCTAAATAATTACAGTACTCAGACATAAGGTCTTCTATGTATTGTGTGAGTTTTGAATCTTTGTAATCAACAACGGTGTTAGATGGTCTCGGCTTCTTCAAGATAACGTGATGAGTTCCTTCAACTTCGTAAATCTTTTCTTTGGTAATTCCAAGCAGCTTGGCAAACTCTATAGCTCCACTAGTAGATTTTATCTCTGAAGTTTTTAAAGCCTCATCTTCTTTCAAGAAGTAAGGATTAACTCCCATTGTTTGCTTGATGAGTTTCATAGCAACCAGCTTCCAGAGAACTCCACTTTTCTTATCAATCAATTTCTTGTGACCCAAACCCATTGGATTGTATCTAGCCATCACATTGGGTTTAGCTCGTTGCTCATAGAGGACTGGTTTGTTTTCATACTTCACAAGATTACAAAGTAGATTCTCTAGAGTTGGCATTGAAGCATCAGTCCATTTAACGGGGAACTTCTTGTTAAAGAGGAGACCAGTGCTAACTACATCTTCTTTGCTGAGTGTTTGACCTGTGGTTAGGTATAGATTCAGATAAGCCATACAGAATTGTAGCTGATATTTTTGGTTCTCTATAGAGGACAGTACAGCCTTACTAAGTAAACCAATTAAATATATTTATTTATATTCCTTTGTACTATTATTTATATTTATTTAAACAAGCTTTTGAAGTCTCTCACAACCCCGATAAAGCCTTTTAAAGTTAGTATTTAGGGCGTTCTTGTTAAGTAATTATCTGTACTAGCTGACTAATATAACTATATAATACAACCGTAAACCAGTCACTTAACGATATATAGCGTAGTTCTCGTCTTCTCTGGACATTACTTCAGGGTGATGTTTAATCCAATCTATCCAAACATCAGGGTCACCACCTCTTTCAGTATGGAATTTTAGAGATGAATATATCCCATTATCAAGGCTTCTTAATCCCCAAACACCTTCACAATATTTCTCAGGGTACAGAGTATTTTTACAATCTGTAAATAAGATTTCTCTATCCAATGGTTCTCTTTCATTGGTGCCTGTTGGGTTAAAATAATCTTTTGTCATATCTTCTTCATACCCCCTACTGTTTGAATAGGTACCGGTGAATTACACACCTGTTCAGCTACGTACTGAGCCTTTCTAATTCCAGCAGTATTAACAGCAAAACTTTTCAATGGTGTCTGTCTTTTAAATTTAATCTCTACTCGTTCAGCGTTTTCAAAACTAGGAAACTTCTTTAGCTTAAACCAATGAACATACTCACCATCATCCTCAAACCCAAACTCTTGTTCCAACTTTAAAAGTGCTGGTTTGTTTTTATCCACTACCATCTCAGCCAAAACAATATCTCCATTGGAGTAAGTGTTGGTTTTACTTCTCACCATTATGATTGGTTGAGTTGCAACACAGTGAGGTCTACTCACACTGAAAGCCAAAAGAGATTTCCAAGCTTGTGAAGTGTCTGAAGTTTTGGCAACGAGTAAAGTCTGTTCATCAAAATCATTTATATCCCAATCGGAAAGAGTTGTGATGTTTATCTCTGCATTTGCAAAAGGTGTAAGGAGAAGAACCAAAAAATATCTAGTCATTTAAAAGTCTTTGTTCTCCTTTTCATAATTTATCTCAGGTATGTCCGCTTCATCAGTCATTACTAAATGCTGTTCATCAGCACCATAATTTTTTACACACAGATAATGCAATCCACCTCTAGCTTGGTCATTTAAATACAGTTGAGTTGTGTGCAGTTTTTCTCTGTTGTATTGGATACTTCGTTGAGTGTATTTATCTGTTTGTCCTTGCTTGGCATGGTTAAGTAATGCCGACTTGTCCTCACTGGCAAACCCAAGTTCCAATGTAGCAGTTGCGAATGTTCGTCTTAAATCATGATTCGAGATGTATTCTCCTTTCTCTAACTCCCACCTTTCAGCTTCCGGTATTGTTTTCCAAATCTTAGCTAGAGTTTTTCGAGTATCTGAAATATGAATCTTCTTATGGTTCTTATCTTCTTTAGCATTGAAGACATATGGGTTACCTTTTGCCTTACAGTTATCTCTACGATAAGTCAGCATACGCAATATCATTGGGGTCATTGGAACTAAATCAGGCTGTTTTGTCTTAGTTTTAGGGAAAGCTATGATTCCTTTCTTAAAATCCACGTTCTTCCAAGTCAGAGTGCTTGTTTCTCCTAGTCTTTTACCAGTCATTAGCAAGAAGAAAACAATGTCTCTATGGGCTTCTGACAGCTTCTCAGAGCATTTATGCATAGCACCTACGTACGAATACATTTTATCCATTGGAATGTGCTGTTTGACTTCTCCCAATGCCGGAAGAGTTTTCTTCATTGCTCCTGAGAGCTTCGCTACTTTGAATACATTCTCTTCAACCAAATGGTCAGACAGTAAATCGTTATAAACTACGATTGCATATTGAACAGCTAAGTAATCAGACCTTTTCTTCGGACACTTTCTCCACCATTGCTTAACATCAGAAACACTAATCTGTCCTACAGTTTTTCTTGCCAGTGGTTTTAACTGCAATCTTCCTTTGCGAATGTAATCTTTGTAAGTTAGTTCAGCTAGGTTAGCTTTAACTGTATCAGCATAGTTCTGAATGGCATCAATCAGAGTGACACCTAACCCCTCTTGTCTTCTTGTTTCTACTCTTGGGTCAATACCATTAGATATTTGATACTTCCAATCACGTGCTATATCTCTAGCTTCAGCGAAAGAAACTACAGCACAGTTGCCAATAGATGGATATATTTGTTTTCCTGTTCCACCCAGCTTCCCACTAACGATATAAGTTCTTAGACCATTAGGGTGTTTAGAGCTGATAGGTTTAATCCTGATATAGAATCCCGGAATCTCATCACACCTTATCGTTAGCTCAATGCTCCTAGCCTTATGCTTTTTCCAAGTATTAGCTGTAAGCCTTTCAACCCAGCTATTGGGATTAATCTTGGTTATATTTTTATCAACAGGAGTAGTCATACAGTAGGCGTATTATAACATAAAACCTATCAGTAGTCCAGTAGTAGTCCTCGTTATTTGTTGTATTAGTAGGCTTTAGAGTGCGAACATAAGATTTGTAATCATCAGGTCACGAGTTCGACTCTTGTTGCCGGCACCATTTTCCTTTTAAGTATTCGTCAGATTGAGCAATTGCTGTCCAAGCCCAAAACATGAGCTACTCTTCCCATGCCCATCCA
>Ga0209709_10005211_pt1 | contig 10267 bp, 7 predicted proteins | sample ArcticOcean_MG_C_2_FD_187435 | JGI IMG/M metagenome (GOLD analysis project Ga0209709, IMG submission 187435) | Marine microbial communities from western Arctic Ocean - ArcticOcean_MG_CB4_136 (SPAdes) (version 2) | ecosystem: Environmental > Aquatic > Marine > Oceanic | place: Arctic Ocean...
AGCTACGAAGCAGTGAAGGCCATGTTCATGAACACGGGTCGTCGTTAACCGGGTAGTCCGGATTCGCTGCGCTCATCCTGTTTGGGCTGGTTGGGTCTGAGGTCCCGGGGGCTTTTGTGGTTTTGGGTAGTCCGGATTCGCTGCGCTCATCCTGTTTGGGCTGGTTGGGTCTGAGGTCCCGGGGGCTTTTGTGGTTTTGGCTAGTCGGCGTACGCGTCGGGGTCGGGAGGGGCGTCGAGCACGCGGCCGACTTCGAGGAGGTCCTCGGCGGCTTGGCGAACCTGCCAATCCTTGTCGTCGAGGGCGGCGTGGAGCACCTTGTCAGCACGAGGGTCGTCGAAGGCTGCCAAGGCAAGGGTTGCCCGGCGCCGCACGGTGACGCGGTCGGTGCATGCAAGAAGTACAGCGTCGAGACCAGCCGGGTCTCCGATAGCGCCAAGCGCTGCGGCGGCTGACTCGCGGCAGAGAGCGTCGTCATGACTGGTGGCGATAACCGAGAGTTGTGTAATGGGTGCGGTGCCGGGGGGCCATGAGACTTCGCCGCAAGCAAAACATGCGACTTCGACAACCGAGGAATCCTGGTCATCGAGAAGTGCTGCGGGGGTTACGCCGTCGATATGCACTGCTAGCTCGCTGGCGCGTGCCCGGACACGGGGCGCTGGGTCGGCGGTAGCAGCTCGGACGTGATCCGCCGTGCAGGCACCGAGTCGATGCAGAGCAGAGAAGGCCGCTTGGCGCACGATGGCAGCCGGATCAGCAAGGTGGGCTTCAACGATAGTTAGATCGCCGCTATGGCCAGCGATCACCACGATGCGGTGTCGCTCGACGACGTCGGGGTCAGGGGGCGGGGGAGGCTTGGATGTTACGGCCACTACCCGGCCATAACTTCGAGCAGGAGCCGGCCCGACGCGATGAGGAGCAGGGTGAACCCTGCAATGGCCATTCCCAGGCCGACCACGATCAGAATCAGGATCAAGAGTGACCGAACACGGATGTACCAGGGCGTGCGAGCGTCGTAACCTACGACCGCTCGGTGATGCCGTAACGGGTCGCGTCCTTGACGACGTGCTTCGCGGCTCGAGCGCGGCCCGCCAGGCTGGCTGACACGTACAGCGCTGTGATGCAACAAATCTCGATTGAATGGTGGACCCGCTGTCACTCGCCGCGTCGTAGCGCGTACCGTTGCCAGCCATGGCAGACGCGGGGCGAGAGATTGCTGGCACAACGCCAGAAGGATCAGAGTGACGGAGAGTACGAGCACGGGCAACACAACGGGCGTAACTCTACCTGCAGGAGTCCTGCCGGATGGGTCGACGCTACACACAAAGCCCTGCCGATGAATCGCTGGCGTATTGGACTTGTCGCGTTGGTTGTTGGTGCTGGTGCAGCGGTGCGCCAACGGATGAAGACACGAGTCGATCCCGGAACTGAGCAAGTCGCCTCCGCTCCTACCCGGGGCGATGCTTGGGCATCGAGTGCTCCCGTCATTGGTGATCCTCCGGTTGCGCCTGCTTCACATGTTGAGTCGGTGACCTTGGGTGATCCTGTGATCACCATTCCGTATGCCGAAGTCCCGCCGATCAGGCTTCCGGCCATGCCGCCTGCCGGAAGGCGTGCTTCAGACCCGGAAGAAGCTGCAGGTTTAGAAGCGATTGTTCCAACGACCTCGCTACCACTGGAGACGGTCGACACTGACGTATCGGGCTTATCGCAATCGGCGACCCCGTCTGCGGTTAGCGATCCCGCTCGGCATGCTCAGCTGTGTCAGGACGAGGGCGAGGCCGTGCCGCCGCTTCCTCCTCCAGATGCTGAGGCTGCGGCTCGTAGCGAACCGCAGCTCGGAGCGACAGTTGACACGAACGTGATACCTGCCAGCAATGGACTACTAGTCCGAGAGCCGTTCTATAGCGCTCACCGCGGGTGGAGCATTGTTGGGAGCATCGTGCTGGCTTTGGTTGTGACTGGCATTGTTCTGGCATCGGTTGTGCCCCTGCCGTATTACAGCCGTGAACCTGGTTCGGTCTACGACACCATCGAACGGGTCGAGGTCTCTGGCGACTTGGCATCGATTCCCGAGGGCAAGATCGGCTTTGTCACGGTCTCTCAGACAGCGAACATCACGGCGTGGCAGTGGCTCAACGCCAAGCTTGACAACAATGTGGGCATTTTTCATGAGGACGAGGTGCGGGGCGATCAGACTGCTGACGAACTGCGTGAGGTCAATATTCGACGGATGCAGGCGTCCAAGAATTCCGCCGTTGTTGTGGCGTTACAAAAGCTTGGGTTTGACTTAATAATCGTCCCAATCGGCGTCGAAGTCGCGCAGGTCTTCGACTGCACCGCTGCAGATGGGACGCTCGGAACCGGCGACTTGATTGTTGGCGTGAATGGTGTTGATGTGCGAAGCGGCGAAGAGTTGGTCGAACAGCTCATGGGGCAGTCGATTGGCGACGAGGTCGAGTTGCGCATCGAACGGATCGATCCAAAGAACCCAACCCAATCCATGCGCACCGATTTGGTTGCGATCACACTCGGGTCTGCCGACGCTGACTGCCTTCCTGACGATGTGCAAGCCGACGAACCTCGCCCGTTCATCGGCATTGGCACCTTGACGATCTTCGACGAAGAATTTCCGATCGACATCGACTTGCGCACCGGAAACGTCAGCGGCCCCTCAGCCGGCTTGGCGTTCGCGCTGGCAATCATGGATGTGCTCAGCGAAGGTGAACTAACTAACGGGCTAAGCATTGTTGCTACTGGTTCTTTAGACCGCGCTGGCAATGTCGGGCCGGTAGGTGGCCTCCAGCAGAAAACGGTTGCAGCGGAGCGTTCGGGCGCTGATGTGTTCTTCGTGCCGAAGTGTTGCGAAAACTTCGTTAGTCGCGAAACCAAAGAACCGCTTGACATTCCGAGCAACTACGTCGAGGCGCTTGTCTATGCCGAAGACATGATCGTGATCGGCGTCGACACTCTCGAAGAGGCACTCATTGCCTTGGGCGAGCTTGGCGGCGATGTAGATCGCTTCCTTGAAGAGAGTTCACCCTAGAAACTTGCTGCTTTGGCAGACCTTCGCGGCGGGTGGCCGGGCTCTGATTACCGGGTTTAGTGCACAGCCATCGGCTGATTGTCGCTGCTGGGGAACAGCACAATATTGCGTGGACTGAAAGAGAACGCGCGTACGAAGACTGTTTCCAGAGGTCACTTTGATGGCTGAAGGACCGGCGCCGACCTTGCGAGCGCGTAACGAGTCGAGGGTTCTTGCTCAAGCCGAGGCTGCCGCAGTGTCTAAACCATTCGACGAGTTTCCGGTTGTTGAGATTTCGCCACTCATTCGGACGAGCGTCCGGCACGGTATGAACCGTTCCGGTCTGTGGCCGATGTCGACGGGTGTATGCAAGATGCTTAGGGGTGGCTGACGGCTGAAGAGGGGGCCGTTGCGAGCCAGGGTGGTTGTTTTCGGGTCGTGAAAGTGCCGACAGCGAAAGTTTTTTCTGGAAACCTAACGTGGTGATTTTGCTTGCGGTGGTGCTGATGTTGCTCATGTTGTTCATGTGACTTGCTCTCCAGAACCTCCACCATGCGCCAATGAGGGGTTCTGGTCCGCATACGATCGTGTCCGTGGGTGAGTCTTTGCCAGAACAGGCGCTGGATACCGCTGTCGATCCAACCGAGATCGTGCAGCAGTCGTTCGATACCGAACGACGAGGTTTTGACCAGAAACAGGTGCAGCAGTATCTGCGCGCCGTGGCTGATTCATTGCGGGATGCGCAGCAGCGCGAGGCGCTCATGCGCGGTCGCTTGGGTCGGGCTGTTCGTCGCGCCGAAAGCGCCGAGCAGGCTCTTCGGAAGGCGCCAGCGCATATTCCAGTCGAGCCAAAACGTGAGTTTGGCGACCAGGCCTCATCGGCCCTCGAAGTCGACACGGTTCTCCAAGATGGTCAGGCCGATACCGAATTAGCAGCAACCGAGATCGTTGGTGATGGACAGGTCGAGGCTCAGTCCATTCGCGAAAAGGCCCGTGTCGATGCCGACGCGATGCTCAGTCAAGCGGCCGACCAGGTGCAACGCTCGCGCGACGAATGTGATGCCCTGGTTCGCGAAGCTGAAGAAGCCCGCGCCCAGATTCTTGACGACTTGGAACGGCGACGCCGCCAAGCCCGCGCCCAGGTCGAACGTTTGCGGGTCGGTCGAGACCGGCTGCTGCGCTCCTACGAAGTTGTACGTCGCACACTTGAGGAAGCGACCGTTGAGCTCAAGTCCTCGCTGCAAGAGGCAAAAGTTCGCGGCGACGGCGCAGCTCGAGCAGTTGCCTCGGAACCTCTGGCATCACGCAAACAGCTCGAAGCCGAGCTGCGCGACGCCAAGATGATCGGTCGCATCACAATCTCTGATCTTGCATCCCCTTCCTTAGAAGACTCGATCGTGACGAATCCCCTTCGTTCACCCGATCTGGCCCGCCCTTTCGACGCGCTGAAACAGGAGGCGGGCACACCTCTAGCGACCCGTCGCCCGCGAGTATCTGAAGCCCGCCCGCGAGTATCTGAAGCCGGCCCGCGAGTATCTGAAGCCATGGAGAAGGGAGCGTTAGCAACGCAGCCAAAGGCACCTGCAATTGCTCCGGCCCTCAAGGCGTCAGCGATTGCAGACGCTCCCGAAGACCCAATCGCCGCCATGATGGCTGCGGCTGAAGCCAAACGTGCGAGCACCGCTGCAACGGCATCAGTCGATCTCGAAGACCCAAATAGCGAAGATCTGATGGGCGGCGGCCCAGACAGTGATGTTTCAGACAGTGATGTGGATGCGATTCGCACTGAGCTTGTCCAGCTTAAAGACAAGAATCTCAACGTCATCGAACCCTCTGACGAGATCGAAGAGGTCGTTGCTGTACCGCTTGTCGGAGCTAAGCCTGATGCCGTAGCACTAGGCCTGTTTGCTGCACTACGAGCGCAGCGGTCCGCACGCAAGAGCCCAGGTCGATCAGCTGCAAAGAAGGCAGCCTTGAAGGCGGTAACGATCGAGCAGGTTGCACCTCGAGAAATAATAGATTTCGTTAGCGCACAGGAATCGACTGCTTTTGGTCACGATCAAGGTGATGCCTCGGTACCGGTGGGCGCTATTGCTGGTATTGAGGCGCAACGCGATGCGGTCATCGCCGACGCAGCTAAGCAGTTCGAGAAACGTCTCAAACGAGCGCTTGCCGACGAACAGAACGATGTGCTTGCGGGGATTCGCTCAGCGAAGAGAAATGTTTCCCTGACGGCGATCATCGGTGATGTCGACACCCATATCAATCGGTACGTGATCGCCATCCACGAAGTCGCGGCAGTTACCTATGGAGCTGGCGCTGCGCTCATCGATGTCCAAGCGCCTGAAGGCCACCTCCCAGCAGGAGCGGTTGAAGAGCTGCTTGAGACCGATGTTGTGTTGCCGATCCGACAGCATCTTGCGTTGCTCGACGATCTTGGCGTGGAAGCCGCCGATTTGCATGTCGACCCGGTTCGGGCCTTTTATAGGCAGCGTAAAACAGACCACCTGGGCATGGCGGCATCGCGTCTAGCGAACCTGCTTTGTGTGGCTGGTCTGTGCGATGCGCTGCCCGAAAAATCTCCAATGCCCTGGGCAATTACTGCGAAATAACGGTGGCGATCTGAGAAGCGTCCAGGTACTCGGGTAGCATCGGCCTCTGATGAGGCCTGAATCAGCAATGCCCCGACCGAGACGGTCGCAACCAACGATGAGCGGCAAGGCGCGAGGGCTACTGGCCTTCATCGTCGTTGGGCTCTTCGCCCTCTTATTGTCGGTACGCGGTATCGCAAACTTTGTCACCGACTACCTGTGGTTCGACAATGTTGGTTACACCGACGTTTGGCGCCAGGTTCTGGCATCGAAGGTCATCCTGGCGATGATCTTCGTTACCTTCTTTGCGGTCCTGTGCTGGACGAACCTTTGGCTCGCCGATCGCTTGGCTCCTGAGCTTCGCGAAGCCAGCCCGGAAGAAGAAGCCGTTCAGCGCTTCCGCGAGGTCATTGGCTCTCGTTGGGGGTTGGTCCGATTCGGCGTGACTGGACTGTTCGCTATCAGCATCGGTGCCGGTGCAGCGTCACAGTGGCGCAACTGGTTGCTGTTCACGAACAGCGTTGACTTCAACGAGGTAGACCCCCAGTTCGGCCGAGACATCAGCTTTTATGTTTTTCGTATGCCGTTCCTTAGCTTCGTAGCGGACTGGCTGTTTACCGCACTCCTGGTCGTGCTGGTGCTGACTATTGCCATGCACTATCTATCGGGTGGCATCCGAATCCAAACCGTCAACGAACGCGTTACACCCCAAGTCAAGGCGCATGTGTCGGTTCTGCTCGCTGCCATGGCGCTTGTGCGGGCCTTCACGTACTGGCTCGATAGGTATGCACTGAGCTACTCGAACGACGGCAAGTTTGCAGGCCTGGGCTACACCGATATCAAGGCTCGGCTCCCGGTTCTGAACCTGCTGATCCTGATCGCTCTGCTTTCTGTTGTGTTGTTTGTTGTCAATATTCGACGCAAAGGGTGGGGCCTTCCCGCCGTTGCTGTTGGTCTGTGGGCGCTCGTTTCGATCGTGATGGGCGGGATCTATCCCGTTGCAGTCCAGCGCTTTTCGGTTGACCCTGATGAGACCACCAAGGAAGCCCCGTACGTCGAACGCAATATTGATGCCACCAAGAATGCATTTGGTCTCGGTCGTGTGGACCAGCAGATCTTCAGCTACGCCGAGGACCTGACCGGTCAAGACGTTGCCACCAGCGAGCTAAACGTTCCCTCAGTCCCGCTGCTCGACCCGAAGATCTCCGTGCAGACATTCCAGCTGCAACAGGCCGAACGTTCATTCTTCCAGTTCGACGACAATGAGGTTGATGTCGACCGCTATGTCATTGATGGTGTGCAAACCCAGGTGCTGATTGCTGCACGTGAACTAAACCCGTCGGGTATCCCCGAGAGCGGCTGGGAAAGCGAAGTTCTGAGCTTCACTCACGGCAACGGTGTGGCAGTGGCACCGGTGAACCGTATTCGCGACAGCTTGCCGACCTTCGTGATCGGCGACGTCCCGCTCCAGAACGACATCGAAGATGACATTCTGATCGAACAGCCCCGTATCTATTTTGGCGAAAATATGGACGGCTACGCGATCGTCAATACTGATCGTGACGAGATCGATTCAATCGACGGCAGTACCCGTATTGCGCACAACTATGCGGGTGAGGGCGGCGTGGCTGCCGGGGGCTTCTGGCGCCGCTCCCTGTTCGCATTGCGTTTCCAAAGCATCGACCCGCTGATCTCTGACTTCGTTCGCGACGACAGCCGCTTTGTGTGGAACCGCAATATTGGCGACCGTGTCAAGAAGGTAGCGCCGTTCCTCGAGTTCGACCACAACCCATATCCAGTGGTCGTCGACGGGCGAATCCTGTATGTGGTCGATGCGTATACGACGACCAGCAACTATCCCTATGCCCAGAGCCGCGAGAACCTAGGGGTCCCAAATGGGTCGGGTCTTCGTTCCGAATTCAACTACGTGCGGAACTCGGTAAAGGCAACGGTCGACGCATACGACGGCAACATCACTTTGTATGTTGCAGATCAGGATGATCCGATCATCCTGGCGTGGCAAAAGGTCTTCCCTACGCTGCTTCGGCCCTTTGGCGAGATGCCCGAAGCCCTTCTCGACAACCTTCGTTATCCCGAAGATATCTTTATCACCCAGACCAATATGTGGGCCAAGTACCACATCGATGTCGATGAGACAGCGGATCTGCTCGAAGGAAGCGATGAGTGGGCAGTTGCACAGGATCCTGGCGGAGTGCTTGGCGCTGGCCAGACCTCTACGACGAACGCACAGGGCGTCGAGTCTCGTGCAGAAACCCGAGTCAACCCCTATTACAGCTTGCTACGACTTCCCAATGAGACCAAGCAAGAGTTCGTGATTTTTCGATCGTTCGTGCCGTTCTCGGCCGATGACCAGAGAAAAGAACTTCAGGCGTTCATGGTTGGCGTAAGCGAAGTCGGCTCGCAAGACTATGGTCGGCTTGTCAGCTTCGAGGTTGCCAACGTTGGCGGTGACGAGGAAGCCCCAGGACCAGGTCTGGTCGCGTCGCAGATCACATCGCAGGAAGAAGTCAGCCGGCAGATCTCGTTGTTGAATGCTCGTGACGAAGGTTCGTCTGTTGAGTTCGGTGACCTGATCGTCGTGCCGATTGAGAACTCGCTGATCTATGTCCGTCCTCTCTACGTGATTGCGACTGGCACCAGACAGCCAAACCTCGAATGGGTCATTGTGTCTTATGCCGACAGCGTCGTCATGTGCCACTCGATGGCGGACTCGGTTCGTGCACTCTTCGGTGTCCAAGTTCGCGGCCTACAAAACGATGATGACGACCCCACGTGTGTGGGCGACGTCGCCTTCAGCCGTTTGAGCACGTCGAATGCTGGCCGCAGCGATGCCCTCGTGATTGGTGATGGACCAGCTGCTGAAGAAGCCCTAAAGCTTCTCGATGAAGCCAAGGAAGCGCTGATGGATGGCGACCTCGGTCGATATCAGGAGCTAGTCGATGGCGCCCGCGGCGTGCTTGCGGCCGATGACGCAGAAACTGATGCGGCTGATCCAGAGAGCGAGACTGATGAAGCTAGTGACGCCGATGGTTGATCGCCTTTGGGCGTAATCGAGTCTGTATCGCAAGGTCAGCACACATGCCGATGGCATCGGCTTTCCTTACTTCGCTGCCCTGGCTTGCCGGCCTCTAGTTCAGAGCCTCCGGACCAAGACACCTGGTGCTGTGGAGACACCTGAGTAGAACACGCTGGTCGTCGCCATTACGCAGCACTTCAGATTCACCGATGAGTTACGTAAAGCCCAAGGGCTAGGCGCAAGCGGTACATCTCGCCCGTAGACCGTTTGGCGCATCGTGTCATAGATCCCAAACGCAGCAACGAAGGTGACTTGGTAGGTGTTGGACAGGACTGCCCTCGACTACGTGTCCACGGTCAGTCCAAGCTGAGCGTGTCACGTCGGTCCCCGGTGAGATTGCCGGGGATGAGGTAAACGGACCACCTGACGTAGTTCGTCGATGGTAGGCCAGAGCCCCAGGAATAGCGGAGCTGGGCCGTTGTGGCAGTTGCGACACGAAACATGTGCGAAACCGCTCACTATGGAGGCAAAATTTGTCCCATACTTAGAGATGTGAGGGAATGTTCCGCCCGCTGGCGGCGTTCCTTCTTGACAGTATGACCAACGCAACCTTGCAAGCAATCACAGGGAGAAGTGCACACCAATGACTGACTCAATTCTAAAATCTGAAATTGATCGCATGATGGAGTCGCTCGACGGCGAGCTGACTAGCCATTCGCGAGTGATCGACGGCTTGCTTGATCTTCGCTCAGCCTCGGGGGACGATGTGAAATTGATCGCGGTGATCGAAGAATCACTCAAAAACATCCCTGGCCGCTCGGCTGTCGCCACCGAATGGTGGAAGACGCAACTCACCACGTTTCTGCTGATGAGCGATGACACTGTCGGAGCCCAGAACTAAATCTTCTTGGTCGACCTATGTTGACAAAACTGAGACGCGCGGCGATTCGAGCCGTGCGTCTCTTTGGGTTTTAGAGTCACGGCGTTTCGTGTCTGCCAGTGGCTGAGGGTCACTGAGTTTCTCGACGTCAAGTACGCTAGGGGTTCGTGTCGACAGCAACAGTGGTGGGCTCAGGACCCAACGGGTTAGCCGCAGCAATCGTGCTGGCCGAGGCTGGCCTTGAGGTAACGGTCGTTGAGGCTCGCGACGCGATCGGGGGCGGGACCCGGACGGCCGAGTTAACCGAGCCGGGGTTGCTGCACGATGTTTGTTCTGCTGCCCATCCGTTTGCGGTCGCATCGCCGTTCTTCCGCGATCGGGATTTCTTCCGCGCCGAGTCGCTGGAACTCGCACAACCGGAGATTCCTGTGGCACACCCTCTTGACGGGGCAGTGGCTGGCCATCTCTCGCAATCGTTCGACGAGTCGTCGCCGATGCTCAGCCAGGACGCCCGTCGTTGGCAACAACTCTTTGGGCCGCTAGTCGAGTCGTTCGGCGACGTAGCTGACGATGTACTTCGACCCTTACCGAACATTCCAAAACATCCTGTGCTGTTCGCTCGATTTGGGATGCTTGCAGGGTTGTCGGGACGTCGACTGGCCAAGCTTTTCGGCGCGCCGGAGACACAAGCGTTGTTGGCAGGAAACGCCGCTCACATCATGCGCCCGTTAACC
>Ga0209709_10005213_pt1 | contig 10267 bp, 7 predicted proteins | sample ArcticOcean_MG_C_2_FD_187435 | JGI IMG/M metagenome (GOLD analysis project Ga0209709, IMG submission 187435) | Marine microbial communities from western Arctic Ocean - ArcticOcean_MG_CB4_136 (SPAdes) (version 2) | ecosystem: Environmental > Aquatic > Marine > Oceanic | place: Arctic Ocean...
CAGGTATCTTTTACCAAACAATCTCTTAAGTTATTGAGTTTTTCACCATGAGTAACAAGGGCCTCATCGTATGCGCGCGCTTGAGATATATCACCAAGTTTAAGAGCAGAGTTTCTTTGCTTTAGCGCGCGAAAATAACCAAACCAGTCCTTGGCATATTCTGGAGAAGCAACAAACAAACCTCGATCTATGTGCTTTCTTCTGTATTCAGGGGCATTATCGTTATAGAAGAATGTTTTGCTGTCAATGGAAAAAGATGGGAAAGCGCGCACTAACTCACTGGCTGTAACCCTAGAATTATTAATTTTTATATTAATGGGTAATTTTCTTGGTTTTTTTATCTCTAAGATAGATCCATTTAGATCGTCGTATGCTTTGATAATAAAAGCTTCTGCGCCCTCTTTCACAAGTGACTCTAAGTTAGAGGTTCGAAAGGATCGACCAGAACTTGCAACAAAGATTGCCTCTAAAATTGAGGTCTTTCCACAACCATTCCTTCCATAAAATAATGTGGACTGAGGTGACAGGTCTAGTGAAAGCCGCTCGAAGCACCTAAAATTTCTGAGCTCTATACTGGAAAAGGCCACTAACCTAAATTAGGAGAGGCATTACAACATATTTTGGACTGTCGGTATCTGGCGGTGTTAATAAGCAACTCTTGTCTGAGCCAAAAAAATTAATGTGGCATGTCTGTGTTTTCATGTGAGACATAATTTCTTGAAGATAAGTAACATTGAAAGCTATATCAAGATCTTCGCCTTTGTATGCAGCGGGAAAAAATTCTTCGGCTTCCTCTTGCTCAGGATTGTTGGCAGAAATTCTTACACCCTCTGGTGAGGTAATTAATCTAATACCTTTATATTTTTCACTAGACAAAACGGAAACTCTGCTTAAGGTGTCAGAGAAATCTTTTACATTAATTTCCAGAACAGAGCTTTCACCAGATGGAATAACTTGTTGGTAGTCAGGAAACTTTCCATCAATAAGTTTGCTTTTGAAAACTAAGTTTCCAACCACTAACTCTAGGGATGCATCATTAATTTTTAACTCGGCATTTCCATCTTGATCTGAAAGAAACTTTGCAATTTCATTGATAGACTTTCGTGGAACAATGCCTGAAAAAGAGTGATCAGAATTGGTGGAAATATTTGCCACAGCTAACCTATGAGCATCTGTGGTAACTGCTGTTATTTGCCCCCCATTGATAGAAAGGAATAAGCCATTTAAATAATGCCTCCAGTCTTGATTGCCCATCGCAAAAGAGGTGTTGGTTATCAATTCTCGCAAGTCCTTGGCGGGAATAACTAACGGAGAGTCTCCAGAGTCAATATCAAAAATAGGAAAGTCTGCACTAGGCAGGGTTGATAGTGAGTACTTACCATTTTTAGTCTTAAGGCTTAATTTATCTCCCGCTAGGCTTAAATTAATCTCTTCGCCATCAGGAATTAATCTACATAGCTCATTTAATTTTTTAGCTGAAGTTGTTGTTTTACCTGATGATTGCACGCTCAATAAAGGCCCGCTTGTTGTGACCTCAGATTCCAAGTCTGTTGCTGTAAGTTTGAATGAATTTTCATCCACTTCAAAAAGTACGTTTGCAAGAATTGGAAGTGTTTGTCTTTTCTCAACAACACCAAGAGTAGTGGAAAGCGCAGCAACAATATCTTCTTTTTTAACTGATATTTCCATTTAGTTTGTTAGTGTCCTGTTTAGGTTTCTATAGTCCTCTTCAAGAGAAGGTATTTCTTTTCTTAGCTCTTTTATTTTTCCACAAGCATGAAGGACCGTTGTGTGATCTCTTCCATTAAATGCTTCGCCGATTTCTGGCAAACTATGATTTGTTAGCTCTTTAGTAAGAGCCATTGCAAGTTGCCTTGGCCTAGTAATTGATCGACTTCGTCTCTTGGATAATAAATCTGAAAGCTTAATGTTGTAATATTCCGCAACTGTTTTTTGTATATTATCTATGCTGACCATTTTTGCTGATATAACAAAAAGATCTTTAAGAGATTCTTTTACAAAAGGAATATCGATTTCCTGATCTGAGAAACGGGAATTCGCTACCACCCTTTTTAATGCTCCTTCAAGCTCTCGAATGTTAGATCTAATTCTTTGGGCAATATATATTGCGCAATCATTAGGAAGAGAAACTCCCATTGAGTTTGCCTTACTTAAAAGAACTGCTGCCCGGGTTTCAAGTTCTGGCGGCTCAATGATAACTGGTAGGCCCCAGCCCAATCTTGATTTCAAGCGCTCTTCAAGTCCATCTATCTCTTTGGGGTATTTATCACAGGTAAGAATCATTTGATGATTTCTATCTAGTAATGCGTTGAATGTATGAAAAAACTCTTCTTGGGACTGCTCTTTGCCAGCAAAAAACTGAATATCATCAATTAGCAGGGCATCTGCATTGCGATAGAACTCTTTAAACTCGCTCATAGCACCTAATTGCAGAGCCTTTACCATATCAGCAACGAATTTTTCAGAATGCACGTAAACAATACGCTTAGATCTATCTGTATTTTGTATTTGATTACCTACAGCATGCATTAAATGGGTTTTCCCAAGACCAACACCACCATATATAAACAAAGGGTTGTAATCGCCATTTGGATTCGCTGCAACTTGCTTTGAGGCTGCTAATGCCATGTGATTTGACTTTCCCTCTACAAATTTATCAAAAGTAAAAGATTTAACGAGTCCAGGTGTGTTTTCTTCGGTTACATTAAGCTTATCGACAAATGTTGACTTATCGAGAGTTTTAAATTTTACATTTAGTGAGTTATCAGAAGTGCTAACTAAGTTTTCTATAATTTGCCCAAGATTATCTCTAACGTATGTTAAAACAAAATCATTCGGGGCACTTATTTCAAGATTATTGTTGTTAATGTCTGCTTTAAGGGGTTTAATCCAGGTATTAAACTCTTCCTGTGATAACTTAGCTTCAAGTTTTTGAGTGCATTCAGACCAAAATTTCAATTCACAGACCTCCAATAGAAAAGTAAGTCTAACAAAAACTAACAAGATATCTACAGGATAAGCATATGTATTTTCTGTGGATAACTTGTGTGTATATCTAAACTTATTATTTAGTTTTTTTTCCTTTCAATTCGGTTGATATGCTTCTATAATTCAGGCCTAATTTTTGAGTAACTATGAAAAGAACATTTCAACCCAGCACGCTAAAAAGAAAAAGAACACATGGCTTCAGGTCTAGAATGGCAACTAAAGCTGGACGAGCGGTTCTTGCTAATCGCAGAAAAAAGGGTCGTAAAGTTTTATCCGCATAGTTTTTAGGTTTTCTTATTTCTAAAAAAATATCCCACTCAAAAGAGTCTTCAATTTATTTTGACTCCGAAAGTCTCGAAAAAAAATTAAAAATTGTCATCAGAAAAAAAGATTACCCTTTGGCGGTCTCTCGCAATAAAGCAAAAAGGTGGATAAGAGAAATTTTTAGAAAACATCATTTGGGGCAGGGGTTTGTTGTTGTTATTAGGTCGGGCTTTCTTGACCTAGGGTTTCAAGAAAATTCAAAACAAGCTAAGCAGCCTTTAATGGATTTTAAAGAATCGCAAGTCTCTTTATAATTTCTAACATGGGTAAGTTTTTGATATATATAATTAACTTCTATCAAAAGTATTTAAGCTTTTTGCTCGGAAAAAATTGTAGGTTCGAGCCAACATGTTCTTCGTATGCGAAAGAAAGCATAGAACGCCATGGGGCATTGATAGGAAGTTTTTATTCGATTATTAGAATTTTAAAATGTGGGCCCTGGTCGAATGGCGGGGTTGACGAGGTAAAAAAATGAATTTTAGATATTTATACATAGCGCTTGTTTTAGCTTTTGCTTACATGTTGTTTCTGTCTTGGGGCCAAGATTCTGAGAGAAAAAAAGAACTTGTCGAAGCATCATATATTGAGAAAATTGAAGTTGGTTCTGGTAATCCGCCAGAAGAAAGCGCTGGCCTAGTGGAAATTCAAAATGAAAAAATAGTATTAAAAATTAGCCCTTCAAGTGGGAAAGTTTGGGAGGCTCGTTTAAAAGAGCACACATACTTAAAAAATGATTCCTCTTTAGGGGTGAGGTTATTTGGTTTTAACGATCAGGGTTTTAGGTTTTATTTGGGCAGTGGGTTTGCTGGAAATGATTCGGGTTATAGGATCGCAAAGGTTTACGCTGATTCTATTGAGTTAATTTCCTTGGACGGCTCTATTTCAAAGAAGATCTCATTAAAAGAAAATGATTATGAGTTTTTTGTAGAAGATCGTTTTGTTGGAGAGGCCAAGGGTAATAATTTAACTCCCTATATAGCTATGTATAGAACAGATGAAAAAGCCCTGGATGCTAGGACAGGTTTTTTTGAAAATAGCTCATACACAGGCGTTGCATTTAATACCCCAGATGATCCATATGCAAATTTTAGATTAAGAAGTGTTGATGAGAAAAAAGAGTATCTTCAGAGGGGTGGTTGGCTAGCTTTTATTCAAAAATATTTTATGGCTGCTATTTTAACTCCCAGTGATCGAGAGCAAATATTAACAGTTATTCCTCCCAAGGAAAATCAGGGTGTTTATGTCATGGCAGCAATGTCTCCTGAAAGTAAAGATTTTGACCTGACCTTAGGAATTGAACACAGGGTTTTTGTGGGCCCGAAAGTTAGATCTGATTTATTGGCAAGAGCGTCAGATTTGGAGTTGACAATTGACATGGGGTGGTTTTGGTTTTTAGCTCAACCCTTAATGATGGTGCTTAGCATGATCAATGGTTTTGTTGGTAATTGGGGGGTGTCCATAATTTTATTAACTGTGTTGATTAAATTGTGCTTCTGGCCAATTTCCGCAAAAGGTTTTTCTAGTATGGCTAAGATGAGAGCGGCTCAACCTAAGCTGAAAGAGGTACAAGATAGGTACAAGGATGATAAAACTAAATTAGGGCAAGAAATGATGGCTTTATATAAAAAAGAGGGCATCAATCCAGTTGGTGGGTGTTTTCCTATGTTGCTACAAATGCCTATTTTTATTTCGTTCTTTTTTTGTTTAAGAGAGAGTGTTGAGCTTCGCCATGAGTCTTTTTTCTTTTGGATTCAAGATTTGTCTGCTCCGGATCCACTGTTTATTTTGCCTGTGGTTTTTGCTGGATTAATGTATTTAACACAGCGACTTAATCCTCAGCCAGTTGGAATGGACCCAACTCAAGCACAAGTGATGAAATTTATGCCTATTATGATTGCGGGTATTTTTGTAATTATGCCTTCTGGTTTAGTTTTATATTCAGTTGCAAACTCTGGTATTTCTTTGGTTCAACAGCGCGCTATGTATAAAAAATATGAAACGCCAAGCTCAGGCGGCGACGGCGGATAGCAATGATTTTTGCTCTTGCAACCCCGGTTGCTCAATCTGCTTTGGCTATTTTTAGGGCATCAGGAAAAGACTGTTTTAATGTTTTTAACTCAGCATTAAATAAGCCAATTCTTAATTACCGAGAAGTCTGTCTTAGGGATATTGTTTTTAATAATGAGTTGGTTGATCGTTGTTCTGTTGTATTTTATAAGGGTCCAAAAAGTTTTACAGGCGAGGACTCTCTAGAGGTTTTTTGTCATGGTGGGCTTCCTGTGATTCGGGCTCTTGCTTCTGTTTTTTTAAAACTGGGTTTTGAAGAGGCGGCGCCTGGTGAATTTTCTAAGCGCGCCTTTGAAAATGAAAAAATTTCTTTAAACGAAGCTGAGGCTATTGCTGATTTAATTCACTCCGAAGATGCAGAAAAATCTAAGCTTTCGGTGGCGGCTCTCTCTGGTCGTTTAAACGAAATGGTTTTATCTATTGGAGACGATGTTAACGCCTTAAGGGTTTTTGTTGAGGGTAGTATTGATTTTTCAGATGAGGATTATAATTTTATTGAAGAGGGTGAGGTGGGGTTACGGTTAAAGCAGTTAAAAGCTCGTGTAAATAATATTATCGACCTGTCACTTGTCTCATCAAAGAAGCTTACGAAAAACCGGGTGTTGTTTTTTGGACCCCCAAACACAGGTAAATCATCGCTCTTTAATAGATTGCTTGGGTTTGATAGGGCTCTTGTTTCAAGGTTACCTGGAACGACTCGGGATTTGATTGATTCTGAGATGTTTTATAACAGTGTCAATTTAGAGCTTGTTGATTCGGCTGGAATTAGGGACACAAATGACCTAATTGAATCCCAGGGCGTTGCGCTATCTAAGTCTGAATTGGATGCAACAGATGTGGTTTTGGTTGTTTTAGACAAAGACACAGAAAAGTTAGCGGCTGGTTTTAAGGTTGTGTTGGGAGAAAAGCAAAGTCTTTTTGTTTTTAATAAGTCAGATGAATCGTCTCCTGTTGATGTGTTTGATTGTGTGGTTTCCGCTAAAAATGGGGATGGGATTCAGGATTTAAAGGATAAGATATTGCCATTGGTTAAGCTAAGTTATTCGGAATCAAAAAAGACTTTTTTAATTAGAGATCGGCATTTAGTCTTATTTAAAAATGCTGTGAGTCATCTCGAGGATTGTGCTGCTAAAATTCAGCGTGAGTCTGATATAGATGTTGCAGCTGAAGATCTTAGGTTGGCTAGATCTTGTTTGGATGAGTTCCTTGGCGTTAAGTTTCCAGATGCCTTGCTTGGGGATATTTTTAAAGATTTTTGTATTGGTAAATAGGATAAATTGTGGATAAATTGTGGCTAGTTTTTTTATCTTTTTTGTACACACCTTGTTATGGAGATGGGTACAGTTTCTTAGATCGGATTTACAGGGGTTATCATCTTGATTTCATCTTGGTGGTATTGGGTTTCAGGGAGTTATTAACAGAAAATAGGTCCCTTAATAATAACAACAATAGTATATTGTTGTTATAACATTCTTATATATATGTTTGATGTAATTGTAATTGGTGGTGGTCATGCTGGTGTTGAAGCAGCTCATGCTGTTTATCGCCAAGGTTTGAAATGCTGCCTTGTAACTTTCTCCAAAGACACTGTTGGCCAGATGTCCTGTAACCCTGCAATAGGGGGCCTGGGAAAGTCTCATTTAGTTAGAGAGGTTGATGCGCTTGGTGGAATAATGGCCCAAGCAACAGATATGTCTGGAATTCAATATAGAACTCTGAATACACGAAAAGGTTTTGCCGTCCAAGCTTTAAGGGTTCAATGCGATAGGGCTAAATACAAAGAAGCCATCCAAAACATTTTAAGCCAAACATCCATTGAAATAATTGAGGAAGAGGTTATCGACCTCAGCATTGAGAGCAACAAAGCCAGAGGTGTGGTTGTAGGCTCAAATAAAACAATTCAAGCAAAAAAAATCATTTTAACAACAGGAACTTTTTTAAACGGAATTATGTACACAGGCGATCAAAACACCAGCGGTGGAAGAGCTGGTGATAAAAGTGCGATACCCCTTTCTAAAAGACTCTATGATATGAAATTACCTATGGGCCGACTTAAAACAGGAACCCCAGCAAGAATTAAACTTTCTAGTATAAATTTAGAAGTTATGGATGAGCAGCCAGGCGAAATACCAACACCCCATATGTCTTTGTTGCACCCACCCACTAAGCAACTCAAACAAATATCTTGCTACATCACACGAACCAACAAGGAAACACATAGCATTATTAGAGAAAACACCCATCTATCAGCAATGTACTCTGGTCAAATTGCAGGGATAGGGCCTAGATACTGCCCCTCAATAGAAGATAAAATAAATAAATTTAGCGACAAAGATAGCCATCAGATCTTTATTGAGCCAGAAGGTTTAAGCAAAGACTTAGTTTACCCAAACGGTATTTCTACAAGCCTCCCTAAAAAGATACAGGAAGAGTTTATACATTCCATTAAAGGTCTTGAGAATTGTGAGATCGAAGAGCACGGGTACGCGGTGGAGTATGACTTCATAGACCCCCGGGCGCTAAACCAAACACTAGAGACAAAGTTCATCAGAAACTTATATTTAGCCGGGCAAATTAACGGAACAACCGGCTATGAAGAGGCTTCGGCGCAAGGCCTTGTTGCAGGAATTAACGCCGCACAAAACATACTGCAAAAACCTGAGGTAATTTTCTCACGGAGCGAGGCTTATATCGGAGTATTGATTGACGATTTAACGCTTCATGGAGTTACCGAACCATACCGAATGTTTACAAGCAGAGCAGAATTTAGATTAATGCTTTCTCAGGACACAGCGCGCCAAAGATTGACCGAAAAAGGCTTTAAGCTAGGTTTAGTAGACAGCCCAACCCACTCTAATTTTCAAAAAGAAGAGAATCAATACCAAGAATTTTTAAAAGAACTAAAAACACAAAAAATAAGCGAACCCAACAAAACAATATCTGCTATTGAGCTTCTTAAACGAACAAACCTAGACAAAGAAACAATAAAAAAAACCATTCAACTAAACCCAGAGAACCAACCACTGTTTGAAAGAGCTGTAAATGAAATTAAATATGAGGGATATATTGCAAAACAACAAAGAGAGGTAGAGAGCGCTCGAAAACACGAAGAGTCAAAAATACCAACAAATATAAATTACACACTTATCAAAGGGTTGTCGAACGAGGTCGTCGAAAAATTAACAAAAAGCAAACCAACATCACTTGGTCAAGCCGGGCGCCTTGAGGGCGTTACCCCCGCCGCAATTAACCTAATATCCATAACCATTAAAAAAAACCAAATATCCCAAAAGGTAGCCTCCCATTAACACAACACCGGAAGTCCAAACCCTTACCACACAGTATTTAAAAGAAATTATTGCATTCAACAAAGCCCATAATATAGTTGGCAGAAGATCACCAAAAGACATCTTAAATCTTGATATTAATGACGCACAAACCATTTTAGAGCACACCAAAGAGCATAAACATATTTTAGATATCGGTAGTGGAGCAGGCCTCCCAGGAATTATTATTGCAATTCATCAACCGCAGACCCGTGTTGTAATGTCAGAAAAAAATAAAAAAAAAGCTTATTTTATAAAAAAAACAATTAAAAGCTTGGGATTAAAAAACGCTGAAATATTAGATTATGCAATCACAAGCAAAACAACAGGCCTTGGACCTTTTGATGTAATCACTGCTAGAGCCCTAGCTGATACCAAGAAAATAATAAATATGTCCGAACAACTCTTAACGGATGCCGGAATCTTTTTGTTGATGAAGGGTAAAAAAGAAAGAATAATAGATGAGGTGAATGGGCTGGACATTAATCAATATTCTTATACTATCCACACAAAAATATTGGATGAAATGCAGCGACATATTTTAGAGATTCACAAACAATGAGACACGTTATTGCAATAGCCAACCAAAAAGGCGGGGTTGGTAAAACGACAACCGCAGTAAACCTTTCAGCAGCCCTTGCGGCAACTAAGAGAAAAATTTTACTTATAGATTTAGATCCCCAGGGGAACGCCAGCACAGCAGCGGGCGCCAAAAAAAGTGAAAAAACTTTGTTTGATGTTTATGCGCAAAATCTTGCTATAGAAGATAGCATCCTTCAATCGTCTGGTGGTTATGATGTTATACCGGGAGGAGAAAACCTTATTGCTCTTGAAGTTTTTATAAGAAATGAAAGTAAACAGGGAGAGTTAAAAAATCTCCTCGCCAACCTAGAATACGACTTCATTATTATCGACACCCCCCCATCATTAAATCAACTAACACTTGAATCTCTTTTTGCGGCAAGCTCAACACTTATCCCACTCCAGTGTGAGTACTATTCTTTAGAAGGAATATCATCACTAATTAATACAATCAATACCCTTAACAATAAAAACCTCACAAACAATAGGGTTTTCGGTATTATTAGGACCATGGTAGATATGAGAAATAATTTGGCCAAAGAGGTTTCAGAGGAGCTGGAAAAACATTTCCCTGCGCTAGTGTTCAATACACTTATCCCAAGAAATGTAAAATTAGCAGAGGCCCCAAGTCACGGCGTTTCGGCGATACAATATATGCCATCTTCCTTTGGAGCAAAAGCCTATCTTGCGCTAGCGGGCGAACTTATTCGGAGAATAAATAATGGTGGATAAAATATTAAACACTGGATTAGACGCACTTTTAGGGGGGGTGACTAACCAAAACAAACAAACAATCAAAGACATTGATTTAAACCAAATAAAACCAAATAGATTTCAACCAAGACAAGCGTTTGATGAGGGTAAAATTCAAGAATTAGCACTCTCAATAAAAAAACATGGAATCTTATCGCCAATTTTAGTTAGAGAAACAGGCGCTGGAGGTTATGAATTAATAGCGG
>Ga0209709_10005214_pt1 | contig 10266 bp, 10 predicted proteins | sample ArcticOcean_MG_C_2_FD_187435 | JGI IMG/M metagenome (GOLD analysis project Ga0209709, IMG submission 187435) | Marine microbial communities from western Arctic Ocean - ArcticOcean_MG_CB4_136 (SPAdes) (version 2) | ecosystem: Environmental > Aquatic > Marine > Oceanic | place: Arctic Ocean...
TTGACTTCAATGCATGGCGAGACAGAGATCCTGATTTTCGAAGTAGCTCAAAAGATGTAGAAGATATTTTAAATAAATTTAAGTTAGCAAATGTTGATGCGGTAATAGTAGACTTAAGAGGTAACTCCGGGGGCTCATTGCATGAGGCTAATAAATTGACTGGTTTATTTGTATCTTCAGGGCCAACCCTGCAAGTCAAAGAAAGCAATGGAGATATTAGGCCATGGGGAGATTCTAGAGCAACTCAAGTATGGAAAAAACCAATGGCTGTAATGGTTGATAGATATTCTGCATCTGCATCTGAGATCTTTGCAGGCGCAATACAAGATTATCAAAGAGGGCTAATTATCGGGCATAAGACATTTGGTAAGGGCACCGTTCAACAATTGGATGATCTAACTAGTGGTCAACTAAAGTTAACAGAATCAAAATTTTATAGAGTGACTGGCTCAGGCATGCAAAATAGAGGAGTAGAACCAGATATAACTCTTCCTTCAACATGGGATATAGAAGAAAGTGGTGAAAGCTCATTAGACTCTGCCCTGCCCTGGGATCAAATTAGTCCCACTCCATTTAGAAAGTTTAAAATTAATAAAAGTGTATTAAATAGATTAAAAGTTGCTCATGAGAAGAGGATTCTCGAGAGTCCAGATCTGCAATATATTTTGAATATAAGAAAAAGATATGATGAGCAGAAAGAAAAGACATCTATTTCAATTAATCTTGATACGAGGAGAGCGGAGAAAATCAATCGACAACTCTGGGTACTTGGAACTGAAAACCAAAGAAGAGCCGCTCAGAACTTAGAAACATTTGAGACATTTGAAAGCCTTGAAGAATTTAACAAGAATAAAGAGGATAATGAACTTGATATTGATCTTAAAAATGACTATCTGTTAAATGAAGGTATGCTGATTCTTTCAGATTATCTTTATCTAAATACTAATTTGTTACTTTCAGAGGCAGCATAAAATATGAAAATTGTTTCCTTTAATATGAACAGCATTAGGGCTCGACCACATCAATTGATCCATCTAAGAGATACCCTTGATCCAGATATTATTGGAATTCAAGAAACGAAAGTGAATGACCCAGAATTCCCAGTAGATGAGATTAAAGAGATTGGCTATCATCCAGAGTATTGGGGTCAAAAGGGTCATTATGGAGTAGCCATTCTTAGTAAAAAAGAACCTATTGAAGTTCAAAAAGGGTTCATAAAGGATACAGCAGAAGATCAGAAAAGGTTTATACAGGCAAAATTTCAGTGGGGCAAGCAAAATATTACGATTATGAATGGCTATTTTCCTCAAGGTGAGAATAGGTCCCATGAAACCAAGTTCCCAAAAAAAATAAAGTATTATGCTGATCTCAAAAAACATATTAAAAGAACTCAGAAGACTGAGAAAAATGTAATTGTGATGGGTGATTTTAATGTTGCGCCCACTCCATTAGATATTGGCATAGGTGAGGTTAATGCAAAAAGATGGCTCAAAGAGGGAAAAACTGCTTTTTTACCAGAAGAGATTGAGATGTGGAATAGCATCAAAGATCTTGGATTTATTGATTCGTGGAGAGAGCAAAATCCAACGGAAGATTCAATATACTCTTGGTTTGATTACCGATCTAGAATGTTTGATGACGACCCAAAAAGAGGCTTGAGAATTGATCATATTATGATCTCAGAAAAATTAATCCCTGCAATGAAGAACACTGGAATTGACTATACAGCTCGTGCAATGGAAAAACCATCTGATCATTGTCCGGTATGGCTAGAATTAAAATGAAGCTGTACAAGGAATTTACCTTTGAGGCTGCACATAAACTGCCATTAGTACCATCAGATCATAAATGCTTTCAATTACATGGTCATAGCTTTAAGGCCCGAGTATATGTGCAAGGTCCTGTAAATGAGGTGGGTTGGGTAATAGACTTTGGAGATTTGAAGGCTATATGCAAGCCCTGGATAAAGATGTTGGATCACTCATATTTGAATGAAATCCAAGGATTAGATAATCCCACCAGTGAAAATATTGCAATATGGCTATGGGGCAAACTGGAAGAAGATTTGCCTCAGCTCTCTGCGGTCGAAATAATGGAAACTTGCTCCTCAGGCTGTATTTATAGTGGCTAAAATCTTTTGGCCTGAAAAAAAGATTTCAAAAGCAGGGCAGACTCTTTTTTGAGGTATCCAGAGCTATAACTTACCTTATGATTTAAGTGTGGCGAATCTAAAAAATTATCTATAGATAGAACAGCCCCAGTTTTGGGCTCCAAAGCACCAAAAAATAAATTTTTCAATCTCGCATCTACGATTGCTTTTGCACACATATGACAGGGCTCTAAAGTGACATAAATATCACATTCATTTAATCGATAATTATTCAATGCTTTGCTTGCACTAATAATGGCATTAATTTCTGCATGCGATGCTACTGAGTGGTGAGAAATCACTTGATTAAAACCCATTCCTATTATGTTGCCATTTTTAACGATTACAGAACCAACTGGCACCTCATCTAGCGCATAGGCTTTTTCTGCTTCCTGGAGTGCAAATGACATAAAATCATCGGGACTTTTATGCATAAAAGCTTAGATAAATTTCATCCATTCGTCGGAAGATCTTCGGGAAGTTTTTAGCTGGTTGATTGTGGCATCTTGATCCTTGTAACCTATAGCAACAGCGCAAAATAACATGTCTGATTTATCAGTTTGCAGGAATGTTGAAACACTATCATGCTTCATAGCCCAGGCTTCTTGGGCGCAAGTGTCTAAGCCCGCCTCTTGTGCTAGCAACATAAAAGTCTGTAAAAACATCCCTAAATCTGACCACTGAGGAGGCCCCATATCTCTATCAACATAACAAAATATTGCAGCAGGGGCGCCAAAAAAATTAAAGTTTTTCATCACCTGATTAATCCGTGCTTCCTTATCCTCTCGGGAGATTTCTAGCAAACTATACATTTGCTCTCCCACTTCAAATCTTGAAGTTCTATAAGGTTCTTTTAAAGAGGGTGGATAAATCTCATATGCTGCCGTCTCTGGTTCAGACCAGCCAGCTTGAAATTCTAAAAAATTTGCTATGGCATTTCCATTTAAAACATATATCTTCCATGGCTGAAGATTGCCGCCTGAAGGTGAGCGAGCGGATTTTTGAAGGAGAGCTTTTAATAGCTCGCTTGAGACCGGATTACTAAGAAATGCACGAATAGAACTTCTTGACTTGACGGCATCTGAAACATTCATAAGTTTGATTTTTACTTTTTTTTAAATTTTACAACAGTGAAGGCTAGAATGAAATTAGCAAGAAAAAAGTGCGACCAAAATAAGACAAAAATTAAGAGAAGAAGGTAAGTTATAGCATTCTTTAAAAGACGTGCACTACTTTAAATTCACAGAGTCTGTCACACTTTTAATGGTCTGAACGGATTAATTCTAGGGGGTTTGTTAGATTTGCAACTATTCCCACTCAATAGCGAGGGTCTATTTGCTAGAAATATCATATACAACCCTGCTGACTTCCTCTAATTCATTCACTATTCTATTGGAGACATAATCTAATCAATGCGTCCCAGAGCCCTCACAACAACACCTTTTGCATCCTTGTATTCATTCCAGTTTTCGATGATATTCGTTTTTTTCCAGCTTTCTTGCTCAAAGCCATCATTTAGAAGAGTTTCAGTAAACCATTTATTGAAAAAGTCTGTCTTAAAATAATAGGTATGAGGGATGTCAACTCGTCCATGCTGAGATCCATTATTTTTATTGTCAGCATTAGGAACCTCCCAGAATAATAACCCATTTGGTTTCAGGACTCTTTTAAACTCTTTTTTACTGTGCTCAATATCTTGCACATGCTCTAAACTATGACTTCCATAAATTAGATCTACCGAGGCATCTTGAACTTCAGAAATATCAGCGTAGGTTACCCAGCGGTCTTCATAAAATTTGGGCAGTAGGCTCGGCTCAATATTTACCACTTCCATACCTTCCAACCAACTCAACTGTGACATGCCACCATGACCGGCTCCAAAATTAAGAAAAACTTTTCCTTTTATCAATACTTCCGGTATATATTCTTTCAGTAGGTAATAATGCAAAAAATCTCGTGAATTTGCTCCATAACTTTTTTTTGCTTTTTTTGTATCGTCCCAGTAGTAGTTACTATAATACTCATCAAGCTCTTCAACAGATGGCATAGGATCCAGGCAATAATAACCATCATCAGAAAATTTAAGACCGCATTTAGAAAATATTTTTTTCTCCGTAGAAACAGATGCAATAGTAAAATCACCTACCAGTCGAGCACGAAAAATTTTATGAAAGAAGAATTTGAAAGCTTGAAAAACAAAACCTGCCAGACTTTTTTCTTTATAAAAGTTAAGAATTTTTGTAAACATTTTTTACTCTAGGCTCCGGAATTTTAAAAAAACTAGAAGAAATGTTCTCATAGCTCATAAATTCTTTCACTACTCCCATTCAATAGTCGCAGGCGGCTTGCTTGAAATGTCATAAACCACCCTGCTCACATCCTCTATCTCATTAACAATTCTATTTGAAACATTTCCTAGGAAGTCATATGGAAGTTTAGCCCAAGTAGCAGTCATAAAATCTACAGTTTCAACTGCTCTGATTGCAATTACGTCCGCATATCTTCTTTCGTCTCCAACAACTCCAACAGATTTTACTGGAAGATAAGCGCAGAATGCTTGGCTAACTTGATGATATAAGTCAGCCTTAATTAGTTCTTCAATAAATATTGCATCTGCATTTTGAAGAGTGATTACTTTTTCTGGGGTGATTTCTCCTAAAATTCTTACTCCTAAACCGGGTCCTGGAAATGGATGGCGATTTAACATCTCAAGCGGAAGACCCAATTCAGCTCCCATTTTCCTTACCTCATCCTTGAAGAGATCTCTTAAAGGCTCCACAAGCTCCATCTTCATATCATCAGGAAGACCGCCAACATTATGATGAGATTTAATCACTCTTGCTTCCTTAGATTCTGATTCAGATGATTCAATAACATCTGGATAAATGGTTCCTTGGGCAAGGAAGTTAATATCATCCTTTAGTTTTGCAGACTCGTTATCAAAAATATCAATAAAAGTTCTGCCGATTACTTTTCTCTTTTGCTCTGGATCTGAAACGCCCTTTAAATGTCTATGAAATATTTTCTTTGCATCAACAACTAATAAATTTAAGTCCATCTTTTGTTTAAATAAATCTTCCACCTCTTCAGCCTCATTTTTGCGAAGCAGTCCATTATCAACAAACATACATATTAAATTTTTTCCAATAGCTCTATCCAGTAACATGGCTGTGACCGAGGAATCGACACCTCCAGATAAACCAAGTAATACTTTTTTATCCCCTACTCTTTCTTTAATATCAAGAATGCGTTGCTCAATTAAATTTTCCATTTTCCATTGAGCCTGACAGTTACAGATTCTAAATACAAAGTTTTCTAAGACAGCATTGCCTTCTTTTGTATGAGTAACTTCGGGATGAAATTGAAGTGCATATATAGGCTTATCATTGTGTGCCATAGCCGCAATTGGGGCTGATGGAGTAGATGCTATAAGCTTAAATTGATCTGGCAGCAAAGAGACATGATCACCATGACTCATCCACACATCTATTGAGGATCCGGCATCAAAGCCATCAAATAGAATGCAGTCTGTTTCAATGGTTATGGATGCATGTCCAAACTCTTTTGTTTTAGAGGGGGTTACCTGCCCTCCAAACTGTTCTGCTAAAGTTTGCATCCCATAGCAAATACCCAAAATAGGAATCCCTAAATCAAAAATAATTTCAGGAATTCTGGGGGTATTGTTATTTGTTACTGATTCTGGGCCACCAGAAAGAATAATGCCAGTAGGATTAAGAGCAGTTATTCTCTCTTTAGAGATATCCCAGGGTAGAATTACAGAATATACATCAAGCTCTCTAACTCTTCTTGCTATAAGTTGAGTATATTGGGAGCCAAAATCTAATACTAAGATTGTATCGATATTTCCTTTATCCAAAGCTTGCTGATCTGAATACGTCATAGTAAATAATTAACTTCTTTGATAGTTAGGCGCTTCTTTGGTGATCATCACATCATGCACATGACTTTCCATCATTCCTGCATTAGTAATTTCCACGAATTGAGTATCTGTTTGCATTTGAGGAATAGTCTTGCATCCAACATAACCCATACTTTGTTTAATACCGCCAGTCAGCTGATCTATAACACTAACAACCCAGCCTTTAAAAGGTACTCGCCCTTCCACACCCTCTGGAACCATTTTGTCTTTTTCGACACCGTCTTGAGAGTATCGATTCACATCATTTCTTTCTGACATAGCACCCAAAGATCCCATGCCTCGATATGTCTTAAAGCTTCTGCCTTGATAGAGCTCAACTTCTCCAGGAGCCTCTTCTGTACCGGCAAAAATTCCTCCTAACATAACTGCATCAGCTCCCGCTGCAAGAGCTTTAGAAACGTCCCCAGAGAATCTGATTCCACCATCTGCGATCAGGGGAATGTCGTTAGATTTAAATTTATCTTTAATGGAGAGAATAGCTGTGATTTGAGGCACACCCATCCCGGCAATAATTCTTGTTGTGCAGATAGATCCTGGACCCATTCCAATTTTAATTGCATCAGCGCCTGCATCCCTTAAAGCTATAGCCCCTTCAGGGGTGGCAACATTACCTCCCATCACATCAATATCTTTAAATTCTTTCTTGATGAGCTTGATTGTTTCAATAACATTTTTTGAATGGCCATGCGCGCTATCCACAACAAATAAGTCAACTCCTGCGATTGATAGTGCTTTGGCTCTGTCAAGAGTATCTTCTCCAGTTCCAAGGGCTGCGCCTACTCGTAATTGACCCCTTAAATCCTTGGTTGCAAATGGGTGTTCAGCAGATTTTTCGATATCCTTCATGGTCACCAGGCCTGTTAAAAAACCAATAGAGTCAATCACAAGAATTTTTTCAATTCTATTGTTATACATCAACTTCTTTACTTCCTCTTGATCAGTGCCTTCTATGACTGTGATTAATTTATCTTTTGGCGTCATGATTGAGGAAACTGGATCTAATGGATTATCTGCATATCTAAAATCTCTGCTTGTAACAATGCCCATTAATTCTCCATCATCAACAACCGGCATTCCAGAGATACTCAATTCATTTGTTAACTGCATTAACTCCTCTATAGTTTTGGTTGATTTGATAGTAGTTGGATCTCGAACAACACCACTCTCATATTTCTTAACCGCTTTGACTAATTTAGCCTGCTCTTCGATAGAGTTATTCTTGTGAATTATCCCTATTCCACCATTCTCAGCCAGCGCTATAGCCATTCTAGCTTCAGTTACAGTATCCATAGCAGCTGATACCAAAGGAATTTTTAAAGCAATATTGCGAGAAATTCTCGTCGAAAGATCTGCTTCAGCAGGAAGGAAATCTGTATAACGGGGGAGAAGCAAGACGTCATCAAACGTTAATGCTTTTAATTTGATCTTTTCCATAACAGATTATAGCCTAAGCTGAAATTGAAAAAAAGATATTTTATGGCATACCTATGAGCTTATGCTGCTGAATGCTTAGTTTCCACTCAGGATGCTCTAAACAATATTGAATAGTCTTGGTGGTATTTTCTTTTCCATCAATGCCATCCATTGGTTGAAGATATAAATGTTCGAAGTCCAAATCTAAAAAAGTTTCTAAGTTCTGGCCTTCTTGGGGGAAAACAGCCTTTAATTCATTTCCATGTTTTACAACTAATTCAGATCCATGTTTCGGGGACACGCAAACCCAATCAATATCAAAATCTATTGGAATGGTTCCATTCGTTTCTATCGCTGTATCAAAAGCATTATTTTTGCATTCTTCGATTAATTTCCCATCCAGCTGAAGCATTGGCTCACCACCTGTAAATACAATAAGCTTATTTTCTGATTCTCCCCATAAAGTATTGAGCTTCAATACTAAACCTTTAGCGGAATAGGTTCCTCCATTAACACCATTAGTTCCTACAAAATCTGTGTCACAAAATTTACACACGGCACTTGCCCGATGTTTTTCTTTGCCAGACCAAAGATTGCAGCCTGTAAATCTTACAAAGACTGCGGTTCTCCCAGCTTGCGCACCCTCTCCTTGAATTGTTTTGTAAATCTCTTTAATTGTGTACATTAATTTTTATAGAGAAGTGGATCGATAGAATTATTAAGAGCAAAAGCTTCTAGTCTTTCATTGCAGGATCCGCATTGTCCGCATGCTAGCTCTTTTCCCTCATAGCACGTCCATGTTTTGGAGTAGTCAACCCCAAGCTCTATGCCTTTTTTGATGATCTCTGCCTTTGTAAAATTTAAAAAAGGTGCTTCTACACTAATAGGGAATGTATGGCATGTTTGCGCAACTGTATTCATTGCAGATAAAAATTCAGGCCTACAATCTGGGTAGATAAAGTGATCGCCAGCATGAGCTCCATACCAGACTCTATCTATATTTTGAGATATTGCGAATGCAATGGCGTAAGAAATAAATAACATGTTTCTATTTGGAACAATGGTTGTTTGCATGCTTTCTGCCTGATAGCTTCCATGGGGCATCTCAATTTCATTAGATGTTAATGCAGATTTAGCGAAAATAGATTCTACATTAGCTATCTCAATCGGCAGGTTTGTAAGATTATTTTCTTTGCATATTAAATGGGCGCATTCTATTTCTTTGATATGTCTCTGGCCATAATCAAAGGTAATGCAATCGACATGATAGCCTTGGTCTAGGGCGTAATGCAGCAATGTAAATGAATCCATTCCACCCGAAAGAACGAGGATAATTTTATCTTTCAAAGTAATTGAAATAGTTTATTAGATTTAGCAGCGCAGATAAAATCATTCATATGAAGTCCCTTGATTTTATGGGACCACCACTCCAAATGAACCAAACCCCATTCCAAAGTTATTTTAGGGTGGTGGTCTTCAGATTCAGCTAAATCAACAATGAGATTTACAAATGTTGATGCTTCTTTATATGAAAGAAATTCATATTTTTTAACTAATTTTGATATTTCAGTGCTGTCTATTTCCCACCCATCTAATCCTTCTAATAACTTTGCTTGATCAACCTCAGGTACAAGTAGAGCTCCAATCTCACAAGCTTCGCAAGTTTGATTTATTAGATTGCTCACACACCACCTTTTGTTAGTTTTGATGGATCTAGAAGAAGCTTTAATTTGTTAATGGGCAAGCCTGTTTCTTCATGGGCCACATCAATAATTGCTCTTTTTTCTTTGTAAGCTTTTTTGGCAATTTGAGCAGCCTTTTCATAGCCAATCTCTCTATTTAATGCGGTGACTAATATGGGATTTTTTTCAAGTGACTCAGAAATATTTGCATCATTAACTTTAAAAGTTTTAATGGCTTTATTTGCAAGAAGTGGCATGGAGGTTGACATTAAGTTAATACTTTTTAGAAGGTTGTAGGCAATCACTGGCAACATAACATTTAGTTGAAAATTTCCAGATTGAGTCCCAATAGATACGCTGACATCATTACCAATGACATCCGCGCAAGCCATCGCAACAGCCTCTGGAATCACTGGATTAACCTTGCCTGGCATAATACTGCTTCCAGGCTGCAAGGCTTCTAACTCTATCTCTCCCAAACCAGTCAAAGGGCCGCTGTTCATCCATCTGAGATCATTTGATATCTTCATAAGAATGAGGCTTAGATTTTTAACGCTTGAAGATAGTTGTGCTGCTGCATCCTGAGAGCTGAGAGATTTATAGTAGTTTCCAGAAGTCTTTACATCTAATTTAGATAATTTTTTAACTTCCAATGCAAATATCTTACCAAAATCTTTATGGGCATTGATTCCAGTTCCAATTGCTGTTCCACCTTGAGGCAGGCTTAACAATTCTTTAGATGCTGAGATGAGTGACTTGCGTACAGATTGCAACTGAGCACTCCAGCCAGAAAGTTCTTGTGAAAAATCTATGGGCATAGCATCCATTAAGTGTGTTCTGCCAGTTTTTACTTTTCCCCTGAGAGATACGCCTTTCTTATCAATTGTTTTGATTAGGTGTTCTAGAGCCGGCATCAATAATCTTTGAGTGTCTAGAAGCGCAGAAATACATATTGCGGTAGGTATAACATCATTACTGCTCTGGCTCATATTCACATGGTCATTTGGATTAATTTTGATTCGAGCTTTTTTTGATGCAAGATTAGCAATCACTTCATTTGCATTCATGTTAGTGCTTGTTCC
>Ga0209709_10005216_pt1 | contig 10265 bp, 11 predicted proteins | sample ArcticOcean_MG_C_2_FD_187435 | JGI IMG/M metagenome (GOLD analysis project Ga0209709, IMG submission 187435) | Marine microbial communities from western Arctic Ocean - ArcticOcean_MG_CB4_136 (SPAdes) (version 2) | ecosystem: Environmental > Aquatic > Marine > Oceanic | place: Arctic Ocean...
ACATCCTGAAAAGTATAATCCAAATGGTCTTAATTTGCACAGTTTTCAGAAACTCCTCTTTTTTTCATATGTCGCATTATTGATATATGGTTGGTGTATGTCATCGGTTATGCGCAAGTTTACTGATGCACTCCTAAATATTCTTGAGAATGGTGGTGACTGGGATGAATATGACGTTGTTAAAGTTGAAAAGGATGGAAAGGTAACTTCTGTCTCATCCAAAGCTAATACAGCAGGGCGTCCTGAAAATACAAATAAAACAACCACATTTAGTATCATCACTGATGGTGATGGCGAAGGCGTTTAAATTAATCATATTGTCCGGAGGCTTTGGATTTGACAGATTTGAATAATGTCAAACTGATAAAAACCTCAACTCTTGAGACCATTGAAACCTTTTGCCGGAGAAACGGGCATACTCTGATTGACATTGAAGGTAGGCTGAAGGTCATTGAACTACGTGTGAAAGTTGGAAGGAATACCTTTTTCATCCATATAGTATTCAATCCTTGGCAATTTGATGAGAAACCACCAATTTTTGAAATAATGAATGTAGATTTGCCCATCTCAAAAACATCTCTTGTCTCTAATACAACTGCCATAAATACAGTTGAAGGGCGTTACAGAGTTACTTTTAACGAAAAATGTACTCAAGAATGGATTGCTAATAGAGATCTAGGACACTATTATCAGAATTGGATTGAAATCGCTATCGAGCAATTACTGCCTCGAATTACCTTTAGAAATTTGCGGACAGTGCCTGGGGTTTGGAATTTACATTTCCCAAATGCCATGAAAGGACACCTTGAACGTCTTCAGTCAAGTGTGTCAAAAAATAATCTGATACTGTATAATGTAGAAGAATCGATTCAGTATCATGAACGTCTTCGACTCACCGCCGAGATGGAATCTTTGAAACTCAATGCCAAAAAGGAAACCTTTCGCCTTAATCTTGAAAAGGCAAAATCTGCAAATGAAATCACAGTCCTCATAAAAGAGTTTGGAGGCAAGACTCTTATCGAAAAGGAATTTTCTGAAGTTTTGCAACGGATTTCACAACGTATAGACGAATGCAGTAAACAGGAGATCAAACCACTTGATTTTGAAGATGAATCTTTTACAGCAGATACTACTTATCAATCTACTACGAAGGTCAAGGGTAAAGGACACAGAAGATATTGAGTGATATATATGACTGGAACAGACCGAATGCCAATTGAACTAACAGTAGGACCTCAACAGTATCAGCGAATTTCTGAAGTTGGGCGCTGGGTCTTTGAGAGTGAACTAATTAATGAACATATGACGGAACTTTCTCCAGAACTGCGAAGAAAACCAACAACTCATACCAATCGCTTTGATGGAATCGAATATGTAGTAAAAATGGATTCTAGTTGCGGGCCTAATCAAGAATCCATTCGACTTAGAATGTTAATACCTGATGATTATCCGAATTCGCTCCCCCGAGTATATCCTGTTGATTATCCGATTCATTATTCGCATTCCAACCACACGTATCGCGACAGTGATGGCTTTATTCATATGTGCATGTTATTCGAAGAAGATTGGACCAGTGATTGTACTCTTGCTGGTTTGATGGTACTCTCTAGTATTTGGATGCACAAATGGATGATTTGGACACGAACTGGTTCATGGCCAGGTAAAGGTCGTGCACATTGTGGCATTTGTGGAAAAAAACATGAGAACTGTAGGTGTTGAGGTGAAAAAATGGGCGGAGATAATTTCAATAAAAGCGATTTTAATAAGACTCCTATGCCTTTCTGCGACACATGTGGAATGATTTGCGTAAATGTCGAGCCTTCGGACGCAGAAATGATTGTTTTTGTGAAATCAACAACCTCATATTCCAACGAAATCATTACCAAGTGTAAGAATTGCCAGCATCCAGTGAATCAAACAGGTGGTTGCATTTTGCAAGAATTCCGCCGTTGTTCTGCATGTAGTGGTAGACCGAAGTGCAACACATGCGGTAAAATCAGCAGCCCCCTGTTGAACCAGAACGTCAATTCTATGTTTCGTTGCACCACGTGTGATCACCCTCTCGATGATGATGGAAATTGTGTGAAAGCAGATACTTGTGTTTCATGCAACCCCACTTCTTGCAACACATGCGGACGAAATGTTGAGGGAGAGTTGGATTCGGGTGGTGAAATTGAATGTTCCTATTGCGAACATTACATCGACGGTGATGGTAATTGTCAATCACAAAACCGAGGTCACTGTGATACATGTGATGGATCTTATCCAGACTGCCCAGCTTGTGATAATGAACTGTATGAAGACGGCTATGAAGACGATGATGGAGATTATGTCTTTGAATACAGTTGCAGCGATTGCTCACACACACTTGACAGCGATGGAGATTGCCAGACGGACCCTTGTACAGATTGTAATGAACCTTGCACTCAATGCAGTAAATCAGCAGAATGTGATAATGGTGCACAATGTGAATATGAACGTAAAGGGAAATGTATGTTCTGTCATTGCAATGATGATGATGATGACGATTATGTACCGGATTGTCCAGATTGTGGAGATGATCAAAATGTTGAAGGACCAGATAGTGATGGTGATTATTGGTGCGAATACCAGGATTGTGATAGCAGTAATTATTTCACTTGATGAACGAAATGAGGTGTAAAAAATGGGCGAAGATAATTTCAATAAAAAAAGTGACGATACTGGAGGGAAATCTCTGAGTGATGCTGACAGATTTCTCGCGGCGATAAACACCGGAAAAAAACACCGTCAATCCACACCAGAACGATTAGAAAAAATTGCGATGAAGAAACTGAATCAAATAGTTGATACGTTTATCGAAAAGATGCAGATTCTCACACAAATGGAAAAGGCAGCGGTGAAAGGTGAAAGTAGTATCGAGATAGGATGGACCTCATTCATACAGCACATCGAAGAAGATGCCGAAGTGAGGAAGTTGGGTCAGAATCCAAAGAATGCTCAGCAATTCAGTAATTTAATTCTCTGTGCAGTAGATTCTGGAGGTTCTGGTATTATTGTTACTAAGGATGTATATCAGTTTTTCAGAGCATTAATCCAAAGATTCATGCCAGAAATGTTTGCTCCAAAAAGGCCGATACGGATTGAAGCTCCTGCAATGCTTCAAACAAAAGCACCATCAGGCCCACCATCAGGCCTGCTGCCACCAATGCCTGAAATGCCTCCAATGCCTGAAATACCTCCAATATCATCTGGTATTGAAGTTAATTTGATCTGCTACAAACCTGCTAGTAGTGGTTGGGGGGGCGGCGAAAGACCTTTACAACTCAAAGAATTTGAAAATCAATCAATTCCTGGTGATTCCCAATCGTTAGTTAATACTCTTAAACCTAAACTCATCAGGCTTAGTTGGTAATAGAACGAAGAAATATCAAATTGGAGATATAGTATGGAACAACCAGCATCACTTTCTAGAATCGCTCATCTCGTTGAACCTGAACTCTTGAAAGGAAAGTGTGTTGTTGTTGTCGGACTTGGTAGTGGTGGATACCCATCGGCCCAGCACTTGGCTATGTTTGGCGTTCAAAATTGGATCCTCATCGACCGTGATACACTCGGTGCGGAGAACTTAGAGAAACATCCAGGAATGCGACGTGACATTGGTAAAATGAAAACTGAAATTGCGCAAGAATGGATTTTAGATCGGAATCCGAATGCTCAGGTTGAATGTATTAATACAGACATTACACTTGAAGAGGGTAGAATTGAACTTGAACAAGCGATTAAAAAGGCGGATGCTGTATTGTGTTGTACCGATAATAAAAACTCTCGATTACAAACAAATCGCGTATGTCTTGAATTAAAAGTTCCTTGCGTAACAGGTGTCGTTTACCGTACTGGTTTTGGAGGTGATGCTTTCTTGTTCGACCCTGGACGTTCTGCATGCTTCGATTGTTTTCTCTCACAAGCCTCGGAGGTAAGCCTTGAACGGATGATGGATTCCTCGAAGACGACTGCTGCCAAAGAAAAAGTACTTGCAAGTGCACGATATGGGCGGGAAGTGGACCCAAAATATGGCCTCTCTGGTCTTTCGATTGACATCCAATTTGTATCACTCTTGATGGCTCGAATGCTCCTTCCTGTTTTGATGGATGCTGGAAAAAACTTCACCTCGCTTTTTTCAGGTGATTATGAAAACCTTGAGCAAAAAGAAAATCATTTTTTACGAATGCCATACCACATTAGAGGACCTCATCAGCCATTGCCACAGGATAAAAATACGATTTGGCTAAACACTGAAAACGGAAAACGTTACGTTTTTCACGTTGACAAACCATGCCCAAATTGCCATGAGCATTTCACTCCACAAAAGGACCGATTTTGTAGTTGGTGTGGTTTTTCACTGCAAGAATTAGAAAAAGATAGTATAGAGAAAGGCGAAGAAAATCTTTGGCAGGAAATTACCCCACCTGCTGAAGGCTATGGGTATAATCATATTTCGATAATTACTCGGAGATATCTAATTGATGAATTGGAAGAAATCTCTAATGCTGTCCGCCCTACTGGGAATATTAGAGTCTCACTTGAACCTCTTACAATAACTAAAAACTTTGTAAAAGCAGATAATGATTGCCGTTGGTGTCAAACCAAGGGGGCGGACCAATGACTCGACCAGCTGTACGACTTATCATGAACGAAGCAATCTTTGAACGAGTGTACTACGACGTATGTGAACATAGAGAAGTTGAGATTGGCGGACGCTGGATTGGCCATGTCTATCTTCCTGGACAACAACCGAAAGAAGCAGAAATTGAAATATCTGAAGAACAAACAACCTATGTTATCTATGGATATTTACCGACAGGACCAAATCCGGAAAAAAGTACTGCTGTTGAATTATTGCCAGATCGGAATTATCAACTTTGGACGATTAAACAAATCCAGTCAGTCAATGAGGATATGGAAGTACTCGGTTCTTGGCATTCCCATATACCGAATGGGTTGGAGCGGTACTCGCAGACCGATCATCACAGTTACTATTCTAAACTCAACAATCCAACTTATCCCTATCCCTATGATGGATTGGTGTGTAGTCTAATTCACAGCATGCCCGATTCCGAGAAGGAAATCAAACTTAAATTAGAACATGCTTGGTTTCCAATTGATGGCGAACTTGGACAGCATTCATGGTATTTAGAAGGAGCAATTGAATGGCATCAACTCACTTTCCCCGGAGAAGAATGCATCCCACTCGGAGATTATACTGAATACCTTGAAGCAACCGGTCAAAAGAATATGGCATTGGATGATTGGATTCATGCAATTGATTATGTTGCCAAGTCAACTGGTTATGATAGCCATCAGATTAGGAAATCACCAGATGGTGAAAGAATTCTTCTCCTTGAATCCTTCCCCAACGGTATAGATTATGCGGTTGAAATTCATAGAAACAATGATGCATATTTTGTAATCAAATCCGAGTCTGAAACGGATAGAATACATTGTGATTCAATTGAAGATGCTATGCAACACTTACAAAAGCATGTAATACAAGTTTCGGGGCTCTCTGCTCGTTGGTCTGATGTCAATAGAACACTTGTACTCTCATTGATGAGAATTACCGAAACCATCCCTGAAAAACCTTCCATAGGAAGGTTTGGGGCTTTACTTCGAAATCTCGGTTTCAAATCTTGAATGGCATTTTAGAATTTGATAATTCTTCAACCATTTTGATGATGTCGGCATCTGGATACCCAGTGACTGTAACTTGGCCGGAATCATGGTCGATATGTATCTCAACTTCTTGAGCCTCTTCAAATTGCTCAACATCATAATATCCGGTTGGCGATTCTATAATTTGATTGGTTGAACCCCGCCACAATAAACCAGGATCTCTTTTTTCTTCGACATAACGGCCTTGAATCACCAAATCAGATAATTCAAAGCATTGTTTCATTGTTTCATCGAACTCCTTTTCATAGTATCCTGTATAGAGCATGACGCTCAAACCTTTGCCTTTCGCATAACGAATTAACTCCAGCATTACAGATGCTTGCTGAAGGGGTTCACCTCCAAGGAGTGTAATTCCCTCAACACCATCAGCATCATCAATTGATTTTTTAAGTTCTATAAGTGACAGAAGTTTACCGTTGTCTGGATCCCAAGTTTCTGTATTCCAACAACCCTTACAGCCCAATGAACATCCTTGTGTCCAAAGAACCCAACGAACACCCGGCCCATAAATTTCGGATGAGGGGATTATCGTGTGTATGTTTACGAGGCTATTGATTGACATTTTAATTCGTCTGCTTTTTTCTTAACTGAATCCGAGTTACATTACGCTGCTCTTCAACAAAATTTTCACTCAATTTCCAACCACCCTCTTCGCCGCGTTGAATTATTTCCTTTTGTGTGATTTCTAAGAAATTCTTGCGGCTTTCGGCAACTCGGATCAATTCACCCTGAACTGTTTCGAGTGCTTTTTGACTTTCGTTGAGATCTGAGTCCAGTTCTTGAAGTCGTTGAGCTGATTTTTTCTGTTGTTCGATTTGGACAGTACGTGCATCTTGGCTCAACGAGTCAAAATCTTGTTGTTTTTGAGCCTGTAGTTGAGCCTGTATTTCCTTTTGTATTCTTATTTTTTCTAATCGCAAACGCTCCTGATTTTCCCTTTCCTCTCGCTCTTCCTCTTGTTTTTCACGAATCCAAATAGGATAACGCCTCTCTAAATTATTAAATAAATCAATATGAGAAGTGGACTCGGCCACAATTTCAGTATTGCCTCTATAATACTGAGGGTCCCTTACTCTGAGGCCTATTACGCCATTAATCCCTTTTGAAAAAGTGATACTATAGCCATCATAGCGGCAATTAATTGCGTCGCCTGAAATATTAATATCTGTTGCTCCAATCTCTTCGAGAACTTCTTGAACACATTCAGCATCAACCATTTGTATTGTTCCCGTCCTTGTAATATAACTCATCTAATCGCCTCAGTTAGTCTCTTTCTTTTTGTTCTTCACAGATGATTGCTGATTATTCCACATCGCATTTGGATCAGGGTCACCTGACTTAAAATTCAAAGTCCATTTACCCGGGATGAATATACCAAGGCCATCAAGCATTTCCATAATTTCTTGACGGCATTCCACTGGATTCTTTGAACCTTCGATGTGAGCAATTATTTGGCAGGTCTCATGATGGATTTCAATATCTAAAATCGTTTCTTTCATATTATCACCTAGTATCTACGTTCTGCTCGGTTTGAATTTTCCACAACGGCTTCCGCAATAACTTTGTTATACGCTTTACCCTTTTTAAGATCTACTGGTTCTTCGTCATCTGCTCGTCGTGCACGATCTCCTCCCCAAAGGTTTCGAATGTGTTCGATTGTATCGGTCATGGCAACTGAATCAGGCGTCATTTCATTGATGCAATGGATAAGAATCTCTTTACTTATTGCAACGTTCTGAGAACGAGCAGTGTTTTTCGCCTCCACTATGAGTGCCTCAATTTCTGCTCCAGTAAAACCATTCGTGAGTCCAGCACAAAAGTCAAGTTCGAATGGCTTTAGATCAAGCGCAGGAAATCTCTTTTTTAGATGGTGCTGGAATATTTCCAATCGTGCCTTTTCTCCTGGTAAATCGATGAAAAAGCGTTCGTCAAACCTACCTCGGCGAACATATGCGGGGTCAAGCCTTTCAGGGTTATTTGCTGTTGCCACAACAAACACAGGTGACTTTTTATCCGACATCCATGTCAAAATCGACCCACCTATTCGAGATGAAACTCCACTGTCATTCGATCCGTCTCCTCCCGAACCAGCCAGCAATTTCTCTATTTCATCAATCCACAAAACACAAGGTGATATTGCTTCTGCAATAGCAAGTGCTCGATTTATTTTACCCTCTGACTCACCTACGTATTTATCAAATATATTTGAGGCTTTCAATGCCAATAATGGCAATTCCCAATCAGCAGCAACCGCACGGGCCATCAAAGATTTACCACAACCGGGAACCCCCATCATAAGGAGACCTTTAGGAGGATCCATTTCATCTTCCAATGCACTTTTGTGGACCTTGAGCCACTTTTTCAAATTCTTCATTCCACCAATATCTTTTATTGCATCGCTCGTATGAACATATTCAAGTACCCCAGTCTTGTTGATGATTTGTGCTTTTTGTTCGTTAACAACTTGGATATCCTTTGCCTTAATCGTTCTTCGAACAGGCTTTTCATTGATCATCCGTGCAAAAATCTGTTTGTATGCAGAAGTTGCTTCTTGAGCAGTTAATCCGAGTGCTGATACAACCATGCGTTTTCTTATTGCCGCATTTGGAATCTCAATTGAGACTGTTGAATCGTCATTCCAACCTCCGATTGTTTTATCAAATAATATCTCAAGCAACTCGACATCGGGTAGCGGCAATGAAAATTGTTCAACATCTTTTTCGAGTTCGGCAGGAAGATAACTTTCAGGAAACGACATGACTATGGTTTTGTCGCTTGTGTTAGCATCCATTTCACAGAATGAACGTATACGACGAACCAAATCTCTTCGTGAATTCGCAGCTGCTGAATGTTGATTCATATCCAAATAGGGAGTTAAATCTTCAATCCACAGTATTGAGTTCTGTAGCCAAGGTTGTTGCTGATACCACCAAATCAAATAATCGGGAGCAACTCTTTGCACTCTTCCAGCCATGTAGTTGATGCCTTCCTCTGTAAGTGTCATTGTAAAAGCGTCATCAAAAAGCGGCGTTGTTAATGGCTTGTTATCAAGCCCTCGCAAATCTCTCCATCCTCCGAATCCTTTAGAGTCCGTGAAATGTTCTAGAATATGCGGGTGAGCCGTGCTCCACCGTAGAAGTTTCCTTTCCATTGCTTCGCTAACGTCTAAAAGACGATTACGTAAAACCTCCCACTCGTGGGTAATAATACTCAAAACTGGATGACCGGCTTGAATGCGAGGTAGGATGTCATGTGTGAAGACTGATTTGCGCGACATGTTTTGCTGTGGAGGTGACGAGTTATCAAGGTAGCCATCTCAATAATGGAAAATTGTTTGATGCGTTGCTAAATTTGATAAAGGATTATGCTATCACTAAATCATGGGCGGAGATGATTTCCAGAAAAAGGACTCTGGTTTGGGTTTACGGGATGCGATAACAAATAAACGCCAATCAATCGATTCTGCAGCCAGCAAAAGAGCGCACGAATTGTTCGATGAGATGAAAATAATTCAAGCGGTGACCAACGCAATTGGTGGAGGGAAAAGTGTAGTTGAAATTCAATTTCCATCGAGTATGAGTGAAATCAATCCATCAACACCGTTTTCGGGGAAGATTAAATGGACCACTGTCATCGAGAGATTTACGAAATTGATTCAGGCGGAAGGGGTTGAAGTAAGGGTGATAAACAGGGGGCAGAAGTTTTTAAAGGAAGAATCTTCTTGGAAAGATGATCAGTATTTTGCTGTAATTCTCTACTTTTAGGCTTGTAATTCAAGATCCCATGCCTTCACACAGAGAGTGTAGGGTGGGCTCGGTGATTAGTATGCACAAGAGGCCCCCCTTTTATTTGCCGTCTTTACAATGAAATGCTACACATCTCTCTATAGATGATTGAGCAAGGTGGCCTTAGGCCAACTTTACACGACTCAGAATGAAAATCCACATGCAATGCACGCTGATGAACCAGAAGCGTTTTCAGTTGAGCAAATCGGGCATGATTCGGCATCTTCAATTTCTTCTTCAGTTACTTCTTCAGTTACTTCCTCGACAACTCTAATCAACTCATAAGTCGCTCTGCATATTGCGTCACAAACTTTTGCATTTGTTTCTTCTCCGATAAACTCTCGACTTTTCCCCATCTGTGAAAATATCCCAATTCGATACTCCACTCGACTAAACTCACCTTGAACAAGGTCTTTGGATAACTTTTTGTTTATCGAGTTCATTTCCGAGTCTTGATTCAATACTGTCAAAATTGTATTGAGATGCGCTTGATCTAAACTGGTGGAAAAATTAGAAAAAATTGGCCTTAACAAAATCGAATATCTCTCTTGTAGAACACCTTTGTCGAAGTTATTAATCGATGACGGAGTACTGTTCTGATATTGAATCTCAAGTGAACTTTTTAGCACAGTGGATTTTTCCCATAGGAAAGGCAAATCATTTGACATTGAAACAGCAGCACCTTCGATGATTTTTTGTGACATTATACCTTGAATATCTTTCACAGTCGCTTTAGGGGCCATTGTTGAGGAATCTGATTTGATAAAG
>Ga0209709_10005217_pt1 | contig 10264 bp, 11 predicted proteins | sample ArcticOcean_MG_C_2_FD_187435 | JGI IMG/M metagenome (GOLD analysis project Ga0209709, IMG submission 187435) | Marine microbial communities from western Arctic Ocean - ArcticOcean_MG_CB4_136 (SPAdes) (version 2) | ecosystem: Environmental > Aquatic > Marine > Oceanic | place: Arctic Ocean...
TTTAGCCTGTCTCCACTGTGTGTCTGCACCTTTATAAATTATATGTCTTAAATCATTTAATCTCCCAGGATTTTTTGGCTTATCATTTTTAGTCCAAGCCTCTCTGACCTTACCACCTTTCCAATTCTTTGTGGTAAAGCCTAAAATCTCCACTTTTACAGAGCATCTTTCTAAAGTTCTAGATAATATGTCAGCACAGAGTGCTGCAATCGTTATTGGGCGACCTCTCATGGATCCAGAATTGTCTATTAATAGAGTTACTATTGTGTCCTTAAAATCAAGATCTTTTTCTTTCATAAAGGATAAGGAATTATATGGATCCATAATAATTCTAGTTAATTTTGAGCTATCTAATAAACCTTCTTCTAAATCAAATTCCCACGCTCTATTTTGTTTTGCAAGCAGTTGCCTCTGTAGATTATTTGCAAGTTTTGTTATTAAGTCTTGAAAACCAATAAGCTGTTGATCTAAATTTTTTCTTAATCTTTGTGTTTCTTTTACATCCTCTAAGGTTTCAGCTTTTACAATTTCATCATATTTTGTAGTGAATACCTTATAATCTTGATCAATATTATTAATATTTATTTTTTGTAAAACATTTTCTATGTTTTCTTTTGAAGAATCTGAATCTTCTAATTGTTCGTCCATGTGTTGATCACTAAGATCAAAGCCAGCATCTAAACTAGTTTGACTATCGTCTTGTTTACTTTCTTCCTCTCCATCATTAGATTGACTATCATTATCGTTCTCAGATTTATTATCTTGCTTATTTTCTTTTTTATCATTTTCTTCATTATTCTCTTCATTATTTGAAGCAAAGAAATCCATATTCTCTAAAATTTCTGAAAATTTTAAACTATAATTATTTTGATCTTCTAAATTTTCTTTTAAAAAATCAAAATGTTTTTCAATTGATTCATCAAAGTCTTTTTTCCAAAAATCTAACATTTTTGTAGATACATCGTTAAGCTCTAATTTAAAGAACTTATTTAACATATATAACTCAAAAGCTTCAGTAACAGGAACATCTTCTTTGTTTTTTAATTGCTCTTTACGAGTAGAAAAAATTTTTTGATTATAGTTTTCACTTAAATTCTTTCCAACTCCTTTGAGCATTTTGCCACCCAAAAGTTCATATCTAATTTTTTCAGCGATATTATATAAAGATTTACAAGAAGGGTTACTAGGTAGATTTTTGTTAAATATATCTTTATTTGAAAATTTTTTTTTTAAGGCACTAGAGTCAGATTCTGCTCTTAATCTAATAAAATCATTCTTATTTGATAAATTAGTTATATCAAAAAAATCAGTTTTCCTATTACTTAAATCTTTATCTAATTTTTTAACATCTAGTTTATAATCTTCAGAAATTACTTTGGCAGTGGAAATTAAAGCTTGTTTAAATTGCTCTTTAAAATTATTTTCCTTTGAGCTCATTTATATCTGAATATTAACCATCGACTCTGGCAACTCTTCTCCAAAACATCTCTGATAATATTCAGCTATTGTATTTTTCTCTATATCATCACACTTATTTAAAAAAGTAACTCTAAAAGCATAACCTGTGTCTTTGAAAATTTCAGCATTTTCAGCCCAGTGAAGTACAGTTCTTGGACTCATTACAGTGGAGATATCTCCTGCTATAAAGCCTTTTCGAGTCAAGGATGCAACTTTAATCATGTTAGATACTTTTTCTTTACCCTTTTGATTATCTAAATTTTTATTTTTGGCAAGAATGATTTCCATTTCTTTATCGAGACTAAGATAATTTAGAGATGTTACAATATTCCATCTATCCATTTGTCCTTGATTTATTTGTTGAGTACCATGGTACAATCCAGTCGTATCTCCTAAACCAACTGTATTTGAAGTTGCAAATAATCTAAAAAATTTATTTTGTTTTATAACTTTATTTTTATCTAAAAGAGTAAAATTTCCTTCTGCTTCCAACACCCTTTGAATGACAAACATCACATCTGGTCTTCCCGCATCATACTCATCAAAAACAAGTGCAACAGGGTTTTGGATAGACCAAGGTAAAATACCTTCTTTAAACTCTGTGATTTGTTTGCCATCTTTTACAACGATTGCATCTTTTCCAATAAGATCAATTCTGCTTACATGACTGTCTAAGTTAACTCTAATACAAGGCCAGTTTAATCTAGCTGCAATTTGTTCAATATGGGTAGACTTTCCTGTGCCATGATAACCTTGAACTAAGACACGCTTATTAAAAGCAAAGCCCGATATAATAGCAAGAGTAGTATCTCTATCAAATTTATAATTTTTATCTATTTCAGGTACATACTCACTTTTTTTTGAGAACGCATCAACCTCCATGTCTGATTCAATTCCGAAATTTTGTTTTAAGGACATTTTAATGTCTGGCTGTATATTTAAATTAGGTGTCAATTTTTTTCCTATAAGTGTTTTTTAGCTGAGTGTAAGCTAAAGTAATTAATTTAAGTTTTTCTTCGTATTCTTTATTTCCCAAATTAATATCAGGGTGAAATTTTTTGACAAGGGTTTTGAATTTATCTTGTATTTGTTCCCATTTTAAACCAACGGAAGCACCCAAAATACTAAAAGCCTTAATATCGTTGGCATCAAATTTGAATTGATTCATATGATTATATTCACCTCTAAGTTTAGTTTTATCAAACTCATCTTTTAAGGTGTTGTTCCAAAGAACTTTAAAAAAATTATCAGAAGAACTAAAGCTTTGAGTGGGTTTATGCCAAGTCATATCTGACTTTAAAAAATCAAACACTTGCTCATCATCCATTCCTTTAAAATAATTCCAATTTTTATTAAATTCTTTAACATGAGCTAAGCAAAGCAGCCTGTAGCTTTTGCTATTATCTTTTTCAATTGGAGCCTTATATTCACCAATTTCAAAACAATTATTCCAGTCACAAATATTTTTCATGTTATATATTAATAAAATAATAGTTATGAATATAAATAAATTAATTGCAATTGTTAAAAATAAGCTTGAAACAAAAATTGTTATTCAGGAGCTTAAAATTGAGGATAAAAGTTTTTTACACAAAAATCATAAAGGCCACCAAGAAGGAAAATTTCATTTAAAATTAATCATAAATTCTGAAGAACTTGCAAAAACAAGCAAGTTAGCCGCAACTAAAAAGATATATAGTGTCTTAGATATAGAACTAAAAGAACACATTCACTCAATTCAAATACTACTTAACTAATTCTCTTCTTAGAAAAAGGTAAATTTTTTTTTCATCAAATTGTAGTTTATATATTGGAGAGCCTATTTTTTTAAGTAGGACTAAATTTAATTTATTAGTATCATTTTTTTTATCTTTTTTCATAAAAGATAAAATTTTATCTAAATTTTTTATAGAAAAGAATTTATTAACATTTCTTGGAAGTTTAAATTTACTTAAATGATTTTCAATTAGGTCAAATTCTTTAACACTTAAAATATTGTTGGATAAACTAAATTTTGTAGCCGTTTTAATACCAAGTAAAACTGCTTCACCATGATTAAGTTTTTTTGAATATCCAAGTGTTGCCTCATAGGCATGAGCAAAAGTATGCCCAAAATTTAAAATCTTTCTTAAACCCATCTCTTTTTCATCAGTTTCAACAATCTTTTTTTTAATAGAGCAGCTTTTAAAAATTGCCTTTTCTATTAAGGGACTTTTAAGGTTTAAAATTTTAGATCCATTTTTATCTAAAAAAGAAAAAAATTTTTTATCCGCAATTATAGCATGTTTTAAAATTTCTCCGTATCCACAAATAATTTCTCTTTTGGGCAGGGATTTCAAAAAAATAATGTCAGAGATAACTAAACTGGGCTGATAAAATGCACCAATTAGATTTTTACCATATTTAGTATTTATTCCAGTTTTTCCACCAATTGAAGAATCTACTTGTGACAGTAAGGTGGTAGGAATATTAATAAATTTTAATCCTCTCTTAAACATACTAGCTGCAAAACCTGATATGTCACCAGTGATACCCCCTCCAATAGAAATCACACAATCATTTCTGCTAAAATTTTTACTTAGAAGAATAGATAAAATATTATCAATACTTTTTTGATTTTTATTTTTTTCGCTAGAACTAAAATAATGAAGAGATATTTTTTTTTTAGTTAAGGAATTTAAAACTTTATCTATTAATTTTTTAGGTACATTTTTGTCAGCAATAATAAGACATTGATTAAAATTAATTAAATTTTCTTTTAAAATATTTTTAAGTTTATTTAAAATATTATTTCCTATAAAAATTGGATACTTTTGATTTTCAGTTTTTATGTTTAGTTTAATTAAGCTCATAAATTTTTATAATTTTTTTTACTATCTCAGTTTTTGTAAGGTTATTACAGTTTATTTTAAATTGTGCATTTGAGTATATTTTTGATCTATTTTTAATTATTATTCTTATTTCCTGATTTGTTGATTTAAAAGCAAGAGGTCTCTTTTTGCTATTTTTAATCCTTCTAATTAAAATTGACTCATCCCAATTTAACCAAAATGAAAAATGCTTAGCAAGAATTTCTTTTCTAATTTTATTATTAATAAATCCACCACCACCAAGAGAAATAACATTTTTAATTCTTTTTAAATATTTAAGTGTTATTTTTTCTTCCAGATTCCTAAAATAATCTTCACCTTTTTTTTCAAAAATTTCCGAGACACTCATACCAGTATTTTCTACAATCAAACTATCAATATCAATAAATGGAAGATCCAATTTTTTAGAAACTAAATTGCCAATAGAAGATTTCCCAGACCCCATCATGCCTAAAAAAACGAGGTTTTTATTTGAAATCATAAGCTTTCTTTATTGAAAAAACACAAATATGTCTTAATTTGAAATTACTAGAGAATATATGCAATTTTCAAAAAATACAAGTACTGGCACAAGTAAAGGTTTTTTAATTAAGACGACTTTTGTTCTGATTATCATTATTGGTGCAGTAATACTATTGGGTAAGATTGATTTTCCATCTCCTAATAAAGAAATTGAAAAAATTATTCCAAATGAAACAATTAAAATTGTTAAATAAAAAAAACTTATCAGTTATTTTAATTTATTTATTTTTTGGAATTGCTGCCCAATCTCAAGAACCTATTGATATATGGAATATTGAGGAAAAAAAAGCTACTGAAAATAATGATATAATCAAAACTAATAAAAAAAAAAATATTACACAAAATAGCATTTATAAAATGCAATCTCAAAAAAATGATGAGATCAGTATAGAAGAGGATCAAGCAATAGTATCAAAAAAGATTAAAATTGTAGGACTGTATGATCCGGCAGAAAATGGACTTGATATTAATATGTGGTCTCAATCAAATGGAGATCAAATTTTAAATATATTTAAAAGAATTAATAAAATGGATCTTTCAAAAGATGCGTCAGAAATTTTAAATATTTTACTTTTAACTAATGCTCATTATCCAGGAACCAATATTTCTAAAGGTCAATTCTTAGAGTTAAAATCAAATTGGCTTATTAAAAATTCTAACCTTCAATTAATTGAAAACTATTTATTAAAAAATCAAATAATTAATGATCATCCAAAGCTTACTAAGTTATTAGTAGATGACTATCTTTCTAAATCAGAAGTAAAAAAAGCATGTGAAATTTTTTCTAAAATTAAAGTTTCAATCCAAGATGATTATTTATCAAAATTTAATATTTATTGTTTGATTAATAATAATCAAAATGAAGAAGCTCAATTGTTATTAGATTTAATGAAAGAATTAGGTTTTAAAAACAAATTTTATGAAAAAAAAATAAATTATTTAATGGGGTATTCCAATGAACCAAATTTAGAGGTATCAGAAAATACAATTTTAGATTTTCACTTATCACACAGAACCAATCCTCAATTTAAATTCGAACCCAAAAATTCTACCTCCAAACAAATTTGGAAATATTTATCAACATCAAATTTATTAGATAGTATTAAAGATATAGAACTTACAGACTTAGATAAAATTAATAGCATTGAAAAAGCTACACATGAAAAACATTATGAGGAAAAAGAATTATTTCAACTTTATAAAAGGTTTCAATTTAATATTAACCAATTACTAAATATCAAAGAATCCACAAAAGTATTATCGGCTATGGAATCAAGGGCGTTAATTTATCAAGGAATATTAATTACCACTGAAGTTGAAAATAAACTTTTATTAATAAATGCTTTAAAAAACTCATTTAAAAATAATGGAATGGATAATGCATTTGATGTGGAGCTTAGATCATTTTTAAAAGAAATTAACATAGAAGAAGTTCCTTCAAATTTTACTTCGTTTTATAATAAATATATTGAAGAGGATAAAACTGAATTAACTAGTATTAAAATAAATAATAAGATCTTACATCAATCAAAATTAATTAACTATTTTAAGGGTGAGGGGTCATTAAAAAATACAACTAAAGATTTAAATGACTCACTAAAAAAGATTAAAAAAAACAAAAAATATTTTTTTTCAAAAAAAGACATCATTTTAGTTGAGACTTTTAAGTCAGACGGAATTCAGGTTTCAGAAAAATTTAAAAATCTATATGAGATAAATGAGTCAGAAATGCCATCAGACATTCAAATATTTATTAATAGTGGTGATTTGGCATCTGCTATGCTTCGAATTGTTGAGGTTATTGGGCAAGATGAGATAAAAGATATCGATGATGACACATTATATTTTATAATTAGCACTCTTAACCAGCTTAATGTTGACCCACTAAGAAATAAAATTCTTCTTAAAGTTCTTCCTTTAAAAGTTTAAAATTTATAATAAAATAATTATTAATTATGTCAGTTAAAAAAATTTTAACAGAACCCAATAAGTTACTACGTCAAGTATCAAAGAGTGTTAATAGAGTTGGCGATGATGAGAGGAAGCTAATGGATGATATGCTTGAAACTATGTATGAAGCTCCTGGCATTGGTCTCGCAGCTATTCAAATTGGAGTTCCTAAAAGAATTATTGTTATGGATATTAGTAGAGACGAAAATAAAAAAGAACCAAGATATTTTGTTAACCCCGTTATTAAAAGTAAGAATGAAGAGAAAGTAAAATATGAAGAAGGATGTTTATCTGTGCCTGACCAATTTGCAGAAATAGAGAGACCCAGTATTTGTGAAGTTGAGTATTTGGACTACAATGGAAAAAAACAACTATTAAAAGCAGAAGGGTTATTGGCAACTTGCATTCAACATGAAATGGATCACTTAGAAGGCATTTTGTTTATTGATTATTTATCAAAATTAAAAAAAACAATAATTATAAAAAAACTTTCTAAAATTAAGGTCAATAGAGAAATTTTTTAAAAAATGTTAAAAAAGATTATCTTTATGGGCACACCATTTTTTGCTGTACCAATATTAAAATCATTATATCAAAATGGATATTCAGTATCAGTAGTATACACACAACCACCTCAAAAATCACAAAGAGGACAAAAGATTAATAAATCTCCCATTCAAGGAATATCAGAAACATTAAAGATAGAATATAGGACACCAAATTCATTAAAAAATAACAAAGAAGAGTATAATTATTTGAAAAGATTAGATGCGGATATTGCAATTGTGGTTGCTTACGGACAAATCATTCCTAAAGAATATTTAAGTTTAGTTAAAAAAGGTTTTATCAATATTCACGCCTCACTCCTTCCAAAATGGAGAGGTGCAGCACCGATTCAAAGGTCAATTATGAATTTGGAAAAAGAAACAGGTATCAGCATTATGAGGATAGGAGAAAAGTTAGATACTGGCCCAGTTTGTAATTCATATAAAATAGAAATTATGACCAATGATAATACAGAAACAATATCTGAAAAGCTTTCTGCATTGGCAGCAGAAAAGATATTAGATAATATTGATAAGATCTTGGAGGGTAAAACAGAGTTTAAAGAACAAAAGCATGATGAAGCAAGCTATGCAGCTAAAATTGAAAAAACAGAAGGCCAAATAGGATGGGGTGAAACTGCAGAAAATATTATTGGTAAAATAAACGGATTATATCCTAGCCCTGGTGCTTTTTTTCTGCACAATGGAGAAAGGTACAAAATTTTAAAGGCAAGTTTAGCTCTTGGTAGTGGTGAAATTGGAGAGGTATTAGATAATTATTTAGAGATTAGTTGTGGTAATAAAAAATCAATTAAAGTTCTAGAAATTCAAAGACAAGGGAAAAGACCACAAAACATTGCTGAATTTATGCTTGGATCACAGATTAAAAAAGGTTCAAAGTTGAACAATGCATAGATATCAAATTTTAATTGAATATGTTGGAACCAACTTTGTTGGTTGGCAAATGCAATCCAAAGGAAAGTCAATTCAAAAATTAATTCAAACACAATTATCAAAACTGTTAAAAGAGAAAGTATCATTAATTGGATCTGGCAGGACTGATGCAGGAGTGCATGCTATTGAACAGTCAGCACACTTTGATTGTAAAAAAGAAATTCAAAATTTGGATAAATTTACAAAATCAATAAATCACTTTGTAAATAATATGTATGTTTCAATTATAAATATAAAAAAAAGAAATATAGATTTTCATGCAAGGTTTTCTGCCAAACAAAGGATTTATAAGTATGTAATTTTTAATCGACTAAGCAGACCTTCTATAGAAAAAGAAAGAGGATGGCATATAATTAAAACTCTAAATGTCTCTTTAATGAAAAAAGGTGCAAAAAAACTTTTAGGTACTAAAGATTTTTCTACATTTAGATCTTCAAGCTGTAATGCTAAAAGTCCAATTCGAACTATGAAATCAATTAAAATAAAATCAACCAAAGGGAGAATTGAAATACAATTTAAATCTCAATCATTTTTACAACAACAAGTTAGATCAATGGTTGGTTGCTTAAAATATCTAGCTGAAAAAAAATGGAATTTAAAAAAGTTTGATTCTGTTTTTAAATCAAAGAAAAGAATATTTTGTGCTCCTCCTGCACCAGCTGAAGGCTTGTTTTTAGAGAAAGTTATTTATTAAGTTTTTGTTGTCCCATACTAAATTTTTTATTAATTCTCCATCTCGATTCAGAACGAACAATGTAGCCACAACAGTTTTTAGAACTGCATTTACATGGAAATTGTTTATAATCTTCATCATAACCAAACCCATAATCAGCAGTTATCTCTTCACCTTTTTTAATATCTTTTATAGCAATCACCCATAGTTTTAAGCCGGTCCCATTATAATCACAGTTATTAGAACAAGAATGATTTATTAAACGTGCGGTGTTCCATGAAACATCTCCATCCATGTCATATTTCTTATTTAAATTAAATAAGTAGATGGGTTTTGCATTATCAAATTTCTCAGTTTCTTCAGTTTGTTTTTTTGTAATAATTTTACCAACATAATCAATAATTCTAGTACCTTCTTTAATATTTTTTGTAGCATAAAGGCCACGACCCTTTTTATCGATGTTAGATTTTTTAATTTTATAAAGTTTCATTGTAAGTTCTTTAATGTCTATTGAGAAATTATCAATCAAATTCTATTAAAGCTTTTACATGCATCTCAGTACTTTCTTGAAGCGCTAAGAGGTCGTAACCGCCTTCTAGGATAGAGACTACTTTTCCATCACAATATTGTTTTGATAGCTCGAGTGTTCTTTTGGTAATACTATAAAAGTCTTTTGACTCTAATTGAAGTTGTGCTAATGGATCATTTTTATGAGCATCAAACCCCGCAGAAAGTAAGATAAATTCAGGTCTAAATTCTTTAATTTTTTTAAGTACAAATTCATAGGCATTTAAATATTCTTCCGAGGTTGTTCCTGCTGGCAAAGGGATATTTAATATATTGTTATATTTTCCTTTTTCATCATTGGTGCCTGAGCCAGGGTAATAAGGATATTGATGAGTGGAAATATATAAAACTTTTTCATTATCATAAAAAATATCTTGAGTGCCATTTCCATGATGAACATCAAAATCAATAATTGCTACTCTTTTAAGTTTATATTTATTTATAAGATAATTGGCTCCAACTGCCACATTGTTATAGATGCAAAAACCCATAGCTTTATTTTTCTCTGCATGATGTCCAGGAGGCCTGACAGCACAAAACGCATTGTTAAAATTTTTATTTTGAACACCATCTATAGCTGTAATGATTGAACCTACAGCATCTGAAGTGGCATCCCTACTTCCTGGGGAGACAATCGTATCTCCATCTAAAAAAGATAATCCTTTTTCAGGAAAAGATTTTTCTACGAAATTTATATAATCAGAATTGTGAGTTATTTCTAAAAG
>Ga0209709_10005218_pt1 | contig 10264 bp, 7 predicted proteins | sample ArcticOcean_MG_C_2_FD_187435 | JGI IMG/M metagenome (GOLD analysis project Ga0209709, IMG submission 187435) | Marine microbial communities from western Arctic Ocean - ArcticOcean_MG_CB4_136 (SPAdes) (version 2) | ecosystem: Environmental > Aquatic > Marine > Oceanic | place: Arctic Ocean...
GACTCGCCACCACCGGTGCGATTAAAGACACCGCGATGACCTATGAGGATGTGGCTTTTTTTGCGGCAGATTTTTTGCTTGCTAACTATCCAGACAGACTTAAGGAACGCTTTGGCTTCGAAGAACTACCGAAATCCGAGATTAAGTTATTGGAAATCATTGGCGCCCAACGCGGGTGTTTACGCGCTGGTGGGAAGGTCGATTTAGAGAGAGTGTCGACCATCTTTATCAATGAGCTACGCGCCGGTATTTTAGGGCCTGTGAGTTACGAAACGCCGGAGATTATTGAACAGGAGATGGAGCAGGTCGCGGTTTTAATCGCAGAAAAAGCCGCGCGCGAAAAACAGCGAATCGAAAAAAGCGCCGCCAAGCGCAAAAATACTAAAGCGAACAAAAAGTAGTTCTAAACATTGCAGCCGGCGGCATAACCCGACGCCCAGGCCCATTGAAAATTGTAGCCCCCCAGATGGCCGGTGACGTCCATCACCTCACCAATGAAATACAGACCTTTCTGACTTTTGCATTCCATCGTTTTCGATGAAATCTGAGCTGTATCAACACCACAGAGTGTTACCTCTGCCGTGCGGTATCCCTCAGTACCAGAAGGCTTCAACCTCCAGCCACTAAGGATGTCAGCCAAACCAATTAATATGGCATCTGGTATCTCAGCCATCGCAGTTTCGGCATAGCTTGGCCAATATAAATCTTGCAACGACTGCACAAACGATTTGGTTAGATGCGGTATCAAACAGTTACGAAGTAGACTTTTTTTCTGATGATTTTTAAAATTCAACAACAATTCACTGACATTATACTCGGGCAATAGGTTAATGCTGATGCTCTCCCCCGGGTGCCAATAGCTCGACAATTGTAGAGAGGCAGGGCCACTAATTCCTCGATGAGTAAAGAGCATATTCTCACGAAAGCTAACACCATTAACAGACATCTCGACATCGAGGGCCAAGCCAGAATGTTTTTCACTCAACGCTTTAATACTGTCACTAAAGGTAAAAGGCACTAATCCAGCGCTGCGGGGTAATAGGTTTAAACCAAACTGCTCTGCCAATTCATAACCAAAACCTGAGGCGCCCATAGTCGGAATTGAAAGTCCTCCGGTCGCCACTACCAAAGAGGGCGTTTCATAATAGGTGCCATTAGCGATGATGGAGAACTGTTGGTCAGGCAAAACATCTACCCTACTAACCAGTTGCCTCGCACGAATAACAACGTCAGCATCAGCGCATTCTGCCAATAGCATTTTAAGGATATCTTTGGCGGATTCATCACAAAAAAGCTCACCATGTTTACGCTCATGGTAGGTAATATAATGCTGTTCAACCAGGTCAATAAACTGCCACTGATTGTAACTATTGAGTGCAGACTTACAAAAATGCTTATTTTCTGAGAGATAATTTTCCGGCTGGATATCCAGATTGGTAAAATTACAACGGCCACCTCCAGACATCAGAATCTTTTTCCCAGGCTTATTGCTACTGTCTAGAACTAATACTGATAGACCACGCTGACCAGCGGTGAAGGCGCAAAATAACCCGGCAGCACCACCCCCTAAAACTATTACATCATAGCGGTTACTCATTTAAATTTATTCCAACGGCTTTCTATTTCGGGTCGACCAAGCTCTTCTAACGTGGCTATGTTGCGCTCGGGAATGGCCTCGGGATTAGGAAAGGTCGCCAGCGCTGTTGCCATCATATCTACACGTAGAAAGTGAATCAGTGGATAGGGAGAACGATTAGTAAAATGACTGACTGCCTCTAGTGCCTCACCATCAAATTGGTAGTCGGGATGAAAACTCGCCAGTTGAATAACATTGTCGTTGCCGCTATCTTCAAGTAACGCCTCGGCATTATCAATAAAGCTGAGATAGTCTTCAAAATCGAGTAGCGCATTGGGCAATGCCAAAATGGTGGTGGCAATAGCAGACTCTGGGGACCGCTCAATTAATTCTAATTCAGCCACAAATGTCTCTGCAACCTGCTGCAGTTGATCCGATTCACAGACAGCAATGCGAAGACCGTCAGATGCGATGACTGAGCTGGCAAAGGGACATAAATTGAGATCAATGACAAAATCATCGAGCCAGGCTCGAAGCTGTTGTTCTACCTGCTCCACGGTGGAACTCGCACTTGAACTGGAAGACATGGCAAACTCGTTGAGATAAATAAGGGCGCTAGAATAACCAGTCAGCTCGTCATCAACAAGCTAAACAAGGCGCTCGGCTATATAGGCCTTTACCGGCGCGTTCAGTTCCTTATCAAACCAGCCCTCAGTGAACTGAGCATCCAGCCGCTGTAGGTAAGCCTTGCCCCCCAGCGCTTGCAATAATTCAAAGGGGCCCTGAGCTGTAGCCATCGAAATATTCCAGGCATTATCAATAGTCTCCGGACTAGCAACATCATTGACAGCCAATAGAACAGCAGCGTTAACCAGGGCCGAACTGAGCAGGGCAAAGTTTGTCCCTACACTGTAGTCTTCCGCAGCCAAGAATTCTGGCGTCGAATAGGCAGGATTTGGATAGAGATAAAATCCCTTCCCCGACTTGGCTCCCAAGTTTCCAGCCTCGATGAGGGGAGTTATCAAAGTCATAACCTTTGACTTGGTAGCGTCATAATTGGCGCCGGGCTTTTTGTTCAGCCAACTGTCATAAATGACATTCAGACCAAAGAGATCGATCAGGCCAAACGGACCAATACTGACGCGGGCCTGATTTATCCAAGCGCGGTCGACTGCCTCTACTGTCGCAACACCGTTTTGTACCATCAACATGGCGGTGGTCAATACAGGCCCCAGCATGGCATTGAGGACATAGCCGGGGTTTTCTTTTTTGAGTATTAGTGGAACGCCACTGAGACTTAAAACATAGCGCTCTAAGATATCTACGGTGCTTTGGGTAGTTCTCGGCCCGCCGACAATATCAACCAAGGGTGATCCCATGTGGGAATGCAGAGCCGCGAATAGGCGGCCACGATCATCACTGACGACATCCTCTATTTCGGAGACAAGAAGCCCTGAGGTGTTGGTGGTAATAAGGGTAGCGGGCAAACATATTCTATCTAAATTGCTATGCACTTGGCGCTTTAATGCCAAGCTTTCAAAAACCGACTCACTGACCAGATCAGCCTGAGCAGTTGCCTCAGCGAGATTATCGGTAAGGCGAATTTGACTCACCACATAATCTAGCATTGCCTGGGGGCACAGAGCCTGAGCCACAAGATAGTCGGCTATTTCTTGAAAGCGAGCAGGCACTGCTTTAAGACTCGCCGCGCTCAGATCATAGATAATGACACTGTAACCGGCTAATCCCGCGGTGATGGCATTGACGCAACCCATAGTGCCTGCACCAACAAAACAAACGGTATCTATCTCTGGTATTTTCATTTCGCTTAAACCCTTAGCCCAATGCTCTAGGCAAACGATCTAAGACGAAAAGGTTGGTACTGCCTTTGGTCATAATTGCTGGCATATATTCAATAATAGGCAGATCGGCCATGGCGTTGGCAATGTGGTACTGCGTTGGATTCTGTTCCCAGGTTAGATGATTCCAGTTAACTGAGCCGGCACCTATTTTGACTTCGCTAAATTTGTTTTCTGAAGGGAACAGCGTTGCCTGACCAACACCCGGCCCCCAGCCACCAATTGTCGGGGTGTATCTAAAACCCATAGGATTTTCCGTTGCCTTATTTGCTTCCTGCTGCGCCACCACAACATCGAGCGGAACCTCGGTCAAACCGGTTACCGAGAGATCCATAATATCATGGCCGAAATGATGGGCCTTAGTACGCCAGATGCCATCGACCAATTGGTGCTCAGGTATCTCAGCATAAATTTTTGAAATACCCTGCATTTCCCGACCGGTCAGAATTGGGTCGGTCAGATTTTCCCACATGACCAGCGTGTAGCTGCCAACCATCTCCTCTTTGTCCCCTTTATAAATGACAGAAGCATGCACACCAATCAGGTTGTAACCATGGCCTGCCAACCAGTCGATATCTTTATTGCCGGCATAGGCAACTGTGATTACTGCCTGCTCAGGTACGTCAAAGCAGTCAGGCAATAGCTTTAATAATGCGTCGCGATCAGTTACATAGGATACAATCATGGTGGTCACATCACGGTACCAACCCGATGATTTTTCGCCGGTATATCTGGGGCCAAAATGGGCGGGCATGAGGTAATTTTTAGTCGGGTCTAGCTTTGTCATTATAAAATCCTTAAAACAGTTTTGTGTTATACGCTTGCGAGGTTAGGCACTTAAGTCGGCTCTAGCATTCAGGGTGTCTCGCATACGGGCGTGGTCGTCTCGACTGAGACGCAATTGAGTTACAAAGAAGAATCCGATGAGGGCGAAGCCTACCGTAATAACCAATGTGAACCAACCCAAAGATTTCAATACATTGACTGGTACCTGACCGGGGAGGGAGGTGGATTCGATACCGACTAGGTCGATGACTACGCCCGCGATTAAGGCGCCGGCACCTATGGTAGCTTTACTTAAGAAAGCGCCTACCGAAAACAAGACGCCCTCCTGCCTTTTACCCGTCTGTATCTCAAGCTCATCCAGAGTATCGGCACCAAAGGAGGCTGAGAGGATCTGTAGGCTGACAATCATAAGTACTCCAATGCCCGCATTGACAGCAATGAGACTGTATAACATAGGTTCGCCATTGCCTGGTAGGACATCGAATAAACGTCCAGCGAAGAGCCACAGCGAATTGAATGCTAGGCCTAGACTACAGGCAGCCATTAGTACCGTTTTATCGAAGTGCTTACTCAGACGGCCAAGCCCAGCAAAGGCAATAAACGTGGCTATAGCAGTCGGTACAATAAGGCCCGCTAGCTGAGCAGTGGTGAGCTCCCAAAAATAGGTGGATAGATAGAGGCTGAGAGTGGCATAGGCGCCGGCAGTCATACCAAAAGCTAAATTAGAGCCGATGGAAATACGAAAGTTACGGTTAATAAAAATGGTCTTAAGGTCATTGTAGGGGTCGCTCCAACTAAAGCTTTTTGTTTGATCGCCTACCGGTAATCGTGGAATAACAGAGGCGGTGCCCAGAATACAGATCAGTGCAGTGATTCCGGCAACCACTGCACATAGTACGCCGAACTGCCAATAGTTTTCTTCTACCAAGCGACCATCGACCCCGTTCATTGGTTGAAAATAAATGGTGTAGGCAATTGCCGGCAAGGCCATACCCGCAACCCAGCCCAAGGTGATGCGCGCCTTGGCAATAGTGGTACGCTGATCATAATCTGTTGATAGCTCGGCGCCCATGGCCGTGTAGGGTACAAAATAGAGCGTCAGCGTCGTGCGCAATAAAATCGATATGCCTAGGAGCCAGGCAAAAATTCCCACTTCTGAGAGACCGTCGGGCGGCGCAAAAAGGCCCAGGAAAAGTACTATCGTGGGCAGAGCACCCGCTACCAGTAACGGATGACGGCGTCCCCAGCGAGAGCGAAAATTATCGCTCCAACTACCAACGATTGGGTCGGTAATAGCGTCCCATACTAAGGCCATGAACATAGCAAGCCCCGCCAGACTGCCGCTGAGACCATTAACCTGTGTGTAATAAAAAACGACAAAATTAGCAAAAGCCGTTTCCTTGACGGAGAACGGCACATTACCCACCGCATAACTCCATTTTTCTCTAGCACTAAGAGAATTCATGCTGTGACACCTTTGAAGTTATTATGTGAGCTGTAACGCAACAGTAACATTGCGATACAGCTAGCGCTGGATCGGTTAGAAGAACACCGCTAATTCAAACCCATAGGTACGTGGGCTGATGGGACGACCCGACCGGCGAACACCGTCTGCCTTATCACTGACAGAGTAGTCGTTGGCATAGCTGAGTTCATCAGTTAGGTTCGAACCATAGATTGAAAGTTCATAAGTCTCGCTGCTTGGCTGCCATGAGATTCGAGCATTGAGCTGAGAGTAGCTATCAATAGTTTCGATATCGTCATTAAACACCGTTACAAACTGCTCAGCCACGCGGGTGTAGTTGCCCGTTACTAAGACCGAGCCAGTTGCGACTGGCTGGCGATAGTAAGCCGCTAAACTAAATTTCGAATTAGGCGAACGGTTGAGTTCATTGCCTTTCACATTTCGAACCACGCCGGTCTTGTTGTCAGATACAAAGAAGTCGTCAGTATATTTAGTATCTAAGTAGGACATATTTGCCAATATCGTCAGCTTTTCAGTAGCCGCCCACTGGGATTCAATTTCAAGCCCGTATATCGTTGCGCTTGATGCATTGGCTAACTTGGCGGTAACGATGCCAGTGTCTGGATTGAGAATACCTAACTCTACCTGCAGGTCAGTGTAGTCATAGTAAAAAGCGGCAGAGCTCAATGCAAATGTCTCGCTGAGATTGCCTTTATAGCCAACTTCCAAAGCTATTAGATCCTCATTATCAACAACGGACTCATTAACGGCTGTTGCCGCATTATCCTGCAATGCTCCTAGGCGGAAACCACCCGGCTTGTAGGCGGATGATGCAGTAGCATAAACCATAGCGTCATCATCAATTTGGTAAGTAGCATTTAATCGCCAGTTAGTCGCATCCCACTCGGCTTCATGTTTAGCCGCGCCACCGCCAACGATCATCCCAAAACGACAACCTGTGAAAGCGGGGCTTATAGCGGCAAGATCTAAGTAAGGACCGTAACCTTGGAGATAGGGCAGAACTGGCTCGCCACCACAGTAGTCGACCACAGAGTCATACACTTGCAGCTGTGTTTCACTGCCCTCTTTCTTGTCTTTGCTGTAACGCAGTCCAAACGACACGGCTAACTTATCACTCGCCTGCCAATCAACCTGTCCATAAGCAGCAGTGGAGGTGGCATCAAGTATTGCACGCTGATCATAGAAAATACCTGCAGGATTGCCAGTGGCACCAATAAGCCAAGGGTTACCAGAATCGGTAAGGGTATATGGCTGGTCATTTTTACCGTTGTAGTAAAACAGACCCGCTACCCAGCTAATGTCACCATCACCATTAGAAATAAACTGAATTTCATGCTGGATGTTGGTCTCGGCCTGACCAATTTTTTCGACATACGACACCGGGCTGGCGGTCCCGTCAAAGTCTTTCTCGCCGTACCAAGTTTGATCCGTATAGCCGTTAAGAATTTTGATGCGGACATCATCAAGCTCAATAGTCAGTGTTGACTGATAGTTTCGCTGATCATCAATACCTACAAAGCCCACCATATCTGAACTCATTTCAAATGGGTCTGAGGGTGCAACCGCAACAGGTGAAAACAATTCTGGGTTGATCACTAGCACGCCTAGCTTGGACGGCGCTCCGGGCTCATTGCGATATCCATCAATTTTGTTTCTCTCAAGTGTCTCGTTATCAAAACCACCCGAAAAGTAGCGCATGTTCCAACTAATATTATCTGTGAAATCAACATCCAGCTGAGCTTCAACATAGTCTGCATCAGTACCCTTTGGATCTGGACCTGACAGGTTAGTAAAGAAACTGTCTTGCTGAAGTTTAGAGTAATGAACCAGATACCCTACCTTTTCATTAATCGGACCGCTGGAGGTCAAATCCATATTGGCCATGCTGTAGTTTCCGCCTCGGAGCCTGACAATATGTTCGAGTTCTTCACCGGGTGTTTTAGCAATAATGTTGATCGCGCCGCCAGTGGTATTGCGACCATACATGGTGCCCTGAGGACCACGCAATACTTCAATGCGCTCAATGCGATCGAAAGAGCCACTCATAACGCCGGATTCGGCCGTATAAAAGCCATTGTTATAGATACCAACCCCAGGGTCGGTGCCGGCACTGGCAGTTTCGCGACCAATGCCGCGTATGTAAATTCTGTTTCCTTCACCACCACCCGCCGACTCTTGATATGACATATTAGGTGTGAAGTTGGCCACATCCTGTTGGCTAACAATATTTAAATCTTTTAACTGATCTGAGCCCATCGCGGTAATCGCAATCGAGGTGTCCTGCAGTGAAGCCTCTCTTTTCTCGGCTGTCACGATTATTTCTTGTAGCGTTTGAGCAGATGTAACTGATGCGCATAGGCTGGCTGCCATTGCCGTTAAACAAATGAGCACTGGTTTGCTTTGGTAAATAACCTTCATGATGTAACTCCCCCTTGAGTCTTATTTTAATAAAGTCGTAAAACAAAGCGTTTTCGTGCTTTTACCCACAACTAAACCTACGACCATTCCAACATATATCAATTAAACCTGTCAAGGTGCTTGTTTAATGACGATAAAAACCGCCTTTATGTTGATTTATATTGGGCCAGCATCCCTAGACCCATACAATTTCAGGCCCTATAATCTCCTCATACCACAAGAAATCTAGCTATGAGCCTTTCACATCCCGAGCCGGTTAACCCCAAGCGTATTCGCCGAGTCCAAGAGCGGACGGAGGTAGCGCGCGCTAGCTTGATCAGTGCAGGGGTACCACTGTTTGCCGAGAAAGGGTTCGATGCAGTTTCGGTGCGAGATATAGAGATTGCCGCGGAGGTAAAGCGCGGCATGATGGCCTATCATTTTGGTGATAAAGAGACCTTCTGGAAAGCCGTCGCTGATTTCACCTTCGAACAGATTGATGCACAGAGAGATCTGCGCCTGGATATGATGAAAGATATCTCTGACCGGGAAGGTCTGGCACTAATGATCCGGTTCTATGTGCGTTTTTATGCGCAGCATCCTGAGTTGAGCCGATTGATGGCTCAGGAGGCGAGGCAGGAGAGCTGGCGCATTGACTATCTGGTGGTCACGCATATTCGTCCAGGCAGCATGGCTCTTGAACAGCATGTGAGGAAAATACTCAACCTCAGCGCCCGGGAATTTGCGCACTGGTATTACATAATGCTCAGTGCCAGTGCGACTATTTTTTCTTTTGAGCCTGAATGTAAGCGCCTGTTCGGCTTCAACCCAAGAAATGAAGACGTCATTGAAACCCACGCCGATATGATCGTCCAGATGCTGCTGAGATAGTCGTTATAGGCTGCTCCCAACCATCGGACTAGGTTTTTCGTTAGGCAAAAACCATCAATAGTCACTCAATTAATAGCGTAACCGATCAAAACGGGCCGGTGCTGCGTATCAACAGCATGCAACGTAATTGGCTCGACGATATCACCCCCGCACCCACCGTACTTTCCTCAGGTTTTCCGGAGCACATGGTGCTACTCGACTGCGAGACCACCGGTGGTAAAGCCATCTATCATCGGATCATCGAGATTGGCTTGTTAGTAATTGAAAACGGTGTGCTAACCGAGAAATGGCAGTCCTTTATCGATCCTCAAGTACAACTGCCCCCTTTTATCCAGAGGCTCACCGGCATCGACCCAAGTATGCTTCAGGGGGCACCGATTTTCGCTGATATAGCGGAGGTACTACTTTCGAAACTGCAGAGCCGCACATTAGTCGCGCACAATGCGCGTTTTGATTACAGCTTTTTGAAGAATGAGTTTGCGCGCGCAGGCATTACTTACAGCGCCAAACCCCTGTGCTCGGTAAAATTTAGTCGCAACCTCTACCCGCAATTTAAACGCCATGGTTTGTCGCAGATCATTCAGCGCTTTGACCTGCCCATCGAAAATCGTCATCGCGCGCTTGATGATGCCGAGATGATCTATCGCTTTCTGCAGAAGTCGACGGCGCTTTTCGCCGATGATGAAATTGCTGCGACCTGTAAAACAATTCTAAAACGACCTTCTCTGCCGGTACTGCTGGATCCCAAAGAGATAGATCGTCTGCCTTCGAGTGCCGGCGTCTATTATTTTTATGACGCGCAGGGAGCGCTACTCTATGTCGGCAAAAGTGTCCATATCCGCAATCGTGTATTGAGTCACTTCAGCGGTGACCATAAGAATCCTAAAGATCTGCAGATGGGCACCAAAATAGCGCATATCGATTTTGATCAAACACCAACCGACTTTGGTGCGCAAATTCATGAGAGCAACCAGATCAAAGCCCTCGGTCCGCTTTATAACCGGCGGCTGCGCAGGGTAAAAAAGATGTACCAATATCACAGCGCCCTTGATCACAATGGCTATCTGCGAATTAGTATCGAGGGTGTCGACAGTGACAATGATGCCGTAGACGAGCAGTTTGGCCTGTTTCGCTCGACACGACAGGCCTCCTTAAAATTGCAGGCGCTGGCTGATCAGTACTCCCTGTGCCACCAGTTATTGGGACTTGAGAGCGCCAATAATGGCCCAAAACCCTGCTTTCGATCGCAGCTAAAGAAATGTTTTGGTG
>Ga0209709_10005220_pt1 | contig 10263 bp, 10 predicted proteins | sample ArcticOcean_MG_C_2_FD_187435 | JGI IMG/M metagenome (GOLD analysis project Ga0209709, IMG submission 187435) | Marine microbial communities from western Arctic Ocean - ArcticOcean_MG_CB4_136 (SPAdes) (version 2) | ecosystem: Environmental > Aquatic > Marine > Oceanic | place: Arctic Ocean...
TTTGAATTTTTTATGAATAAAAAGATATCTGAAATAGTTACGGTAGTAGTAAGTCATTCAGTCCAAAATGGGATCTATGTTCAAGCTGGAAAAAAAGATGTTCCAATTTTAATTAAAAAAAACCAGCTAGCAAAAGAACCGGAAAATCAAAGACCTGCAAGATTTGTAAAAGGTGATAAACTGGATGTTATAATCGCTGAACTTGATAAAGATAAAAAAAAAGTATCGCTTTCTATAAAAGCCCTCGAGGAAAAACAGTCTAAAGAAGCTGTTAAGAAATATGGAAGTAAAGATAGCGGTGGTGTACTCGGAGATATCTTAGGAAAAGCTTTAAACTTAACGAAAAAGAAAAAAGACAAAAAATAAATCTTTTATATACGTATGGTTAGATCTAAATTGTTGCAAAAACTTTGTAATCTCCATCCTAATATTCTTCGCAAAGATTTAGAGAATATATTAGAAATAATTTTTTTAGAAATAAGCAAAGCTCTCTGTTTGGGTAAAAACATTGAAATTCGAGGATTTGGAACTTATAAAATTGCAAATAGAAAAGCTAGAATTGGTAGAAATCCAAAAAATTCAGAATTAGTAAAAATACCAGAAAAAAAAGTGATTAAATGGAAGATTAGTAAAACTTTTTTTAATAGATTAAACAAAAATTTTACTGAAAACCCAATTTATGATACTTATTAAAGTATAATTTACAATCAGTGAAAAAAATTATTCTTGCCTTAGACACAACAGATTTAAAAGAATCACTCAATATTGCAAAAATAGTAAAAGATAAAATTTTTACAATTAAGCTAGGACTAGAGTTTTTTAATGCACATGGAAAGGATGGTGTTAAAAAATTTAATGAGATAGGTATTAATAATTTAATGTTAGATCTAAAGTTAAAAGATATTCCTGAAACAGTTTATAAGTCAATAAAAGCTTTGGATGGCATTGAGTTTGGTTTTCTAACTGTTCATGGTCAGGGTGGCAAAGTAATGGTTGAAAAAGCAAAAGAAGCTGCAAAAGAAATTAAGTGCAAAGCTAAAATAATGATGGTCACTATACTGACTGCGCTGAGCGATCAGGACTTAAAAAATATGGGTAATAATAACTCTGTATCTGACCAAGTTCAAAAATTAGCAGAATTAGCAAAAGAAGTTGGAGTTGGTGTAATATGTTCAGGCAATGAAGCAAAGATTGTAAGGAAAGTTATTGGACCAAACCTATTAATTTTTACTCCTGGTATTAGAATGTTAAATGAAAAAAAAAATGATCAACAGCGAGTCTGTACCCCGAAACAGAGTATTGAAAATGGATCAGATAAAATTGTTATGGGCAGAAGTATTATTAAGGGTAGTATTTTAGAAAATTTAGATAAAGTATTAAAATCTTTAAAAAAATAGGTCAATGCCAATAGAATTAAAAATCTGTGGAATTAAATCTGAAGAAATTATTAAAACAATTTTAGAGAAAGGTGGATGTCAATACTTGGGGTTTGTTTTCTACCCCCCTTCTCCTAGAAATTTGACAATTAAAAAGTCAAAAGAACTAATATCAATTATTCCAAAAAAAATAAAGAAGGTAGCTGTTTTAGTAAAACCTGAACAAAAGTTTGTAAAAGAGATTAAAGATCAGTTTGACTATCTTCAACTTTACGAAACTTCGCCGTCCGAAAGCAAAGAGTTAAAATTAATATCAAACAAAAAAATTATACAAGCTATAAAAATAAAAAAAAAATCAGATATAAGTTTATATAAACAATACACAGATATTGCAGATGAATTTTTATTTGATTCCTCTGGAATGGAAAAAAGTTTTTCATTTGACTGGACTTATTTAAAAAATATTGAAATAAAAGACTGGTTCTTAGCAGGTGGTATTAATATTAATAATTTAGATCTTGCTCAAAGTATTACAAAAAAAATTGATATATCTTCTGGTTTAGAAGATAATCCAGGAGAAAAAACAGTGAAAAAAATTTCAGATTTTTTAACAAAATTAAAAAGTTATGATTAAAATCAGAAAAAACATACCTTTAATTGATCAACATGATAAAAAGGGATTTTGGGGAGGCAAATTCGGAGGAAGTTTCATCCCTGAAACTCTAAAAAAACCGGTAGATGATCTTGAAGTTTTATTTAAAAAACTTAGAAAAGATCAAAATTTTATTAAGGAAAAGGATTACTATTTTAAAAATTGGGTTGGCTCACCTACACCTTTTATTAAGTTAGAGAATTTAACACAATATTTGGGTGGAGCTCAAATATGGGCAAAGGTTGTATCCGAAGCCAATGGTGGTGCTCATAAAATTTATAATGCGACAGTTCATTGTCTTATTGCTAAGAAAGCTGGAAAAAAATATGTAGTTGGTGACACAGGAGCTGGGTACGCAGGGAAAATGTTAAGTATGGCAGCAAAAAAGTTTGGCTTGCAGTGTAAAATATTTATGGGGGCAAAAGATATTAAAAGACAAAAACCTAATTGTGATGCAATGAGAAAAAATGGGGCGGAGATAGTGCCTGTCTATACTGGTAGCCAAACACTTATTGACGCTGTAAGTGAATGTATGAGGTATTGGGTTTCAAACTGCGACACTACCCATTTGTGTGTCGGCTCCACAGTTGGTCCAAATATATTTGTTAAAATTTGCGGGTGGAGTACATCACAAATTTCAAAGGAGCTTATAATCCAGTTAAGAAAGGAGTTTGGTAAAATTCCTAGAAAATTAAAATTATTTAATTGTGTAGGGGGAGGCAGTTCAAGTTTTGGATTTTGGAATGAGTTTATGCATTATGATAAAAAACAAGTTGAGTTTATTGGTGTCGAAGCTGGTGGTCCCAAAAATTCAAAAAAACATGCAGCCCCTTTAACCGAAAATTCTAAAATTGGAGTTTTGCATGGAGCTATGCAATATGTCATTCAGAATAAAGAAGGGCAAATTGAAGAAACTGAGTCAATTTCAGCTGGACTTGATTATAGTGGAGTAAGTCCATTACATTGTTTTTTAAAAGATATAAAAAGAGCAAGATATACTTCTGCAACAGATGAGGAAGCTTTAACTGCTTATGAGTTAGTTTCTTCTTTGGAATCAATTAGTCCATCTCTAGAACCTAGCCACGCCTTTGCAGAGGTAATAAAAATTGCGCCAGGACTAAGCAAAGATACTATTTGTTGTGTCAATTCATGTGGAGATAGCTACAAAGATAAAGATATTATAAAAAGTAGATTGGGAAAATATATTAGATGAATTCAAATATAGCTTTAGCTTTTGAGAAATGTAAAAAAGAAAGTAGACCAGCGTTGCTAACATATACGGTCGCCGGCGATAATAGCAAGAATACATCTTTTAAAATATTAAAATCTATTTCAAAATATGCAGATATTTGTGAAGTTGGCTTTGCCCATAACACTCCGATAGCAGATGGTGGTCAAATTCAAACAAGCGCTCATCGGGCTATAAAAAATGGAACAAAAATTAAAGATGTATTTCAAATAGTTGAAAAATTCAAAAGTTTTAAAAACGCTAAACCAATAATTCTAATGGGTTACTATAATATAATTTGTCAATATGGTGAAAATAATTTTATAAATTCCTGTAAAAAATCAGGTGTGGATGGTTTAATTGTTGTTGATCTACCCTATCCAGAAAATAAATATCTTGCTGAAAAATGCAAAAAAAAAAAAATTACCTTTATTCAGCTATTAGCACCCACTACTTCAAAAAATAGAATGAAAAAGATCATAAAAGACTCCCACAATATGATTTACTATATAAGTATGCTGTCAACCACTGGAGGAAAACTTAAAGTTTCCCCTAAAATAATTTTAAGAAATTACGATAAAATTAAAAAAATAAACAAGTCTAAAAATCTAGTAATAGGCTTTGGGATTACCATCAAAACAATTTCTTTTTTAAAAAAAGCTGACGGTTTAGTAGTGGGTAGTGCTTTATGTAAGGAAATTTCTAAATCGCTTGAAAATGGACAAAATCCTGTCACAAACGTTGGTAATATGGTAAAAGTATTAAGGAAAAAAATATCATGAACTGGATAACACACTGGAAAAAAATTGGCATAAAGGTAAAAAAAATATTTAAAAAACAACCTGTGGGCCAACAAGAAACTGACTGGAAAAATTGCCCTAATTGCCAAAAAATATCTTATCTGCCCGATCTAATTATAAATACATTTATATGTGAGTGTGGTTTTCATTTTGATTTGCCAACAAAATTGCGTCTGGAGAGCTTGTTTGACTCCAATTACGATATTATTGAAGCCCCAAAAAATATTGATCCTGACCCTCTTAATTTTGAAGTTAAAGATAAATATAAGTATAAGGATAAAATAAAAAAATATAGAGAAAAGACAGGACAAGATACTGCTTTGTTAGCTGCTTCAGGTTTAATATCTGGAATGAAAGCTGTGGTAGTTGTTTTCAACCCTCTTTTTGGTTCAGGACGTTTTGGAAACCACGAAAATGAACATTATCTTCATGTAGCAAATTTTGCTGTTAAAGAAAAAGTAGATTTTTGGTTATGTTGTTTTGCCTCATCTGGCATGGATGTACATGGCGGCCTTACATCTTTAGTTGGGATGCCTAAGTCAATAATTGCTATGACCGATATTAAACAAGCTAATATTCCCACTTTTGCTTTAGCGTCAAGAGGGACCACAGGGGGCACTTATGCCTCATCTTTTTTTATGCATGACATTATTTTAGTTGAATCTAACTCAACTCAAGATATCTTATTCAGTGGCAAAAGAGTAACTGCTAATATTTTAAAAGGCACTAATCAAATTCCTGATGACTTTGGATCTGCAGTTGGTGTTAAAAAATCTGGTTTAGTAGATATAATACTAGACAGTAGAAAAGATTTAAAAAATGTAGTTGTTACATTAGCCTCAATTATTTTGAAAAAAAATGAATCTACCAAAAATCAAGAAGCAGAAGAAAACATTACTGAACACTCAATCCCAGATTCTTTACAAAAAACTCCAGCAAAAGTATAGCAGAAAAATAGACCTGGATCTAAAGCGAATAAATATAGCTTTAAAAAAATTAAATAATATCCATCACTTAATTAAAAATCCAATTAATATTATTGGTAGTGATGGAAAATTTTCTACTTTAAGATCTCTACAATTTTTTATTGAAGAAAATAGACAAAAAGTTTCTGCGTTTACTAGCCCTCATCTTTACGATATAAGACATAGATTTTGGTTAAAAAATAAATACATAAGTATTAATGAACTTAAACAAAATATTAAAACAATAGAAAAACTTAAAGTGAAGTTAACCTTATTCGAATTGTTAACTTTAGCATACTATATATCTGCATCTAAATTAAAAAAAATATCTTACTCTTTGGTTGAAGCAGGTCTACTTTTTGCTGGTGAGTCTACAAGAGTATGGGATAAACCTAAATGTCAAATTGTGACAAATATAAATAAGCAACATTTAGAATGGGTAAAGCCAAGAACTTTAAAAGAAATTTGTCGACAAAAGGTAGGATATTTAAGCAAAAATACAACGATCTATATTGGAAAACAAAACAAAAAAACTATGAAAATAATTAAAGAAATATTAAAAAAAAATCCAAGTAAAAAGATATTTCACGGTGATGACTGGAGCCTAAAAGAAACAAGAAAAAATATAATTTATAAAGATAAGATTGGTCAATTAGAATTCAAATCTAAAAATATTTTAAGTAAAGGTTTATGGGATAATATCGGCCTTTCCATTAAAGTAGCTAGAGATTTTAATATTACAAATAAAGTTATTTTAAAAGCAATACCAAAAATACATTTTGAGGGTAGAATGCAGTATCTTAATAATGGAAAATTAAAAAAAATACTTCAGCCAGCTGACCAACTTTTAATTGATGGTTGTCACTCTGAATCAAGTGCAAAAAATCTTGCTAATTATTTAAAAAATTTAGATGGAGATATTTATGGTATTTTGGGAATACAATCTAATAAGCAACCTGAACAAATTATCAAACAGTTTAAGGGTATATTTAAAGGAATTGTTGCAATTAAAATTCCTGAGGAACCAAACACATGTAATCCTGAGGTATTAAAAAGAATGATAAAAAAATATGGTGTTGCTTGCTCAACAGCTTCTAGTGTTCAATTAGCTTTCAAACAGATAGCAAATAATAAAAAAAAGAAGTTGGTAGTATGTTTTGGAAGTTTATATCTAGTGGGTAAAATTTTAAGTTTGAATTAAATATTTTCCCTTATCCAGGCCACAATATTCGATTTGGTTGTACTTCCAACTTTAGTTGCTACTAATGATCCAGCCTTAAAAAGCAACATAGTTGGTATGCCTCTAACACCATACTTAGTTGGCTGGTTAGGATGTTCATCAATATTATGTTTTGCTACAACAATTTGGTCCCTCATCTCATTAGAAATTTCTTCAAGGATAGGCCCAACTTGTTTACATGGACCACACCATTCAGCCCAAAAATCAACCAATGTAGGTTTTTCTGCTTTTAGCACCTCAGTTTCAAAGTTTTCGTCTGTGATATTTTTGGTTCCCATATAATTAATTCAATTTAGTAATTTTTTGCTAAATGTCAACCAACCTTTTGATAAAACTTTTCTAGCTGTTCAATATATAAATTTATCTCATCGAGTGTTTTTAACTTCTCGCTATCATCTTTAAATTTATTTCTAAGAGTATCAATTTCTGAATAAGTTCTTGGTATGGTATTCCATTTTTCTTTATTGGTACTTAGCACCCTAGCCGCTACCTCCTTATGCATTAAATTATACTCATCTCGTGGTAAAGATTCTGGTTGCTCTTCATAAAGTATTTTTTTTCCAAAATATCTTAATCTTTCATCTTTAAATTTTTGCAATACTAAAAACTTTTCTTTCCAATCTGCTCTGTGAAATGCGGGCATAACAGCATTATCTTCTTTCGTTGTAAATTTTTTATAGATAGATTCTTCAGCATATATCTCCTCTTGCGTATCAAAATCTTGTTTTTCTCTTGCTTCATCATCATAAAAAGAAGCAACTTTATTTGCAAAATCTTTATTATTTTTAATTAATTTTGCTCTTTCTTGGAGCTTTGCTTGACCAAGCTGCTTGTACTTATCAAAATTTATCCCATAACTTGAATTCATTATTATAGGATGTTTTTTATGTTTTATAGTCCGAATAACTTTTGGTGTTTTTTTTAACTCTTTTTTTAATTCATCGCTTGAAAGATTGAAATAATAGTTAGGGTCAGATTTTAGGTCGAAACACATTGGGTACCCATATTGAGGATGTTCACATACAAAAGTTAAAACAAATGGAATTGATTTTCCGTAATAAAAAAAATCTGTACAAAATATTAATTCATCTTTAATAATTTTGAGTGTTTTATCCTTATTGGTTGTCATTAAGCTTGCTTTCCAAACATTGGGGGCATTTTTTTTTAAAATTTTTGCAATTTCAATAGTTGCTAAAACATCTGCTATAGCCGAGTGCGAATCCTCATGTTTGATTCCATTAAATGGTGCTAATTTGTCTAATTTGAAAACTGGATTATTTTTTTCGCTAATTGGAGTTTTTATACACCCTGGATAATAAAGATGAGATGATCTTGCTACAGGAAATAAATCACCCTCTTCATTTCCATTCGTTACTGTCAAATACGGGTAATCAAGATTTTTAAATAGTGTCCGTCTCAAAAATTCTCTGTCAAATAAAACATTATTCCATCCAATAAAAATTGAATTTTTCCATTTATTAAATTTTTCGATCATCTCTCTTATCATTTGATAGTGAGATAAATTTGTTTCTTTTAATACTTTTGGAGAAGTTTTATTTACGATTAAAGCCATTGCCTCAGGAATAATTCCAGGACTTAATTTACATCTTCCTTCATATCGATCTAATTCTTGAAAATCATCATTAACTAGTACTGCTGCAACTTGAATAATTTGTCCATAGGAAACATTGGATGAGCAGGTTTCCAAATCATAAAAAATAAAATTTGCCATTAAGAAGTACTACTTATTCAGTATCTTGATTTTGTCAACGTCTTCTTTAATTGCTTTTTCAACTTGTTCGGGATCTTTTATGTTCTCAAGGGTTCTGTTAATTGATCTTGCGTCAGTTCCAAACTTATCAACAACCGTCATGGCCTCTTCTAATTTTTTTCTAAGCACAATGATGTTGTCAAAATGTTTTTCAAATCGTGTGGTGATAGTTTTAAGGTGGTTATATATTTCTGTGGCTCCTTTTTGAACTTTTAATGATTGAAAACCCATGTGTAAAGATTGTAAATAGGCTGAAAGAGTATTTGGGCCACAAATAACTATCTTATATTTTTTCATTAATTCTTGAATTAACAATTCCTTAGTAGCAGGATCTTGATATTCTGTTAATTCTTTATAAAGACTTTCTGTTGGGGCATACACTATTGCAAAATCCGTAGTTTTAGGTGGAACAATATATTTTTCATTAACACTTTTTGCTTTAGCTTTGAAAGCGCTTGCTAATTTTGTTCTTGCATCAGCTACTGCTTTTTTGTCATCAGCTTCATATGCATCGGTAATTGCTTTAAATTTTTCTACTGGGAAATGTGAATCCACTGGGACCAATACATCACCTTGAAGTTTGATTGCAAATTCCACATTCTCACTTGTGTCCTCTTTCATCTTAACGTTTGTCATAAACTGAGATGCGGGCAATAAATCTTTTATTAAAGCAGCTAAGGAATACTCGGCTAAAGTTCCATACTTTTTCACACCAGCTAAAATTTTAGTTATTCCCTCTTGGCTTTGATTTAATAATTGAACTTGTTGATTAAAAGTTCCTACCTTTTCATCCACTTTAGTGAGTGCTTGGGTCATATCTCGAGTGACATCTTTTGATAGAGCGTTAAATGAAGTGGACATTGTATTGATAGAATTATTGAAAGATTCTTTAAGTCTCCCTAATTCTTCATTACTTTTATCTTCATCTTTATTTTTCTTTAAATTAATTAAAAGATAAATGACAACACATAAAAGAGCTAAAACTATATATATTACTGATTCTTGCATATTATAATAAATATTCCTTATTTACGAAAAGTAAACAAGGAATATATATATTTATATACATTCAATTTTCTGGTTAAATTGAACAAATGATATGTACAAAGAATTAACCATAGAAAACATCAAAACTTTCGAAAAAGAACAAAAGTTAAAAATTGCTCCCATCACTCTTGATTAGATTTTTTTTTCCTTTCACGATCAATATGAGCTGTCATTGTATCTACAAGATAATCTGAATAAGCAAATATTTCTTTTTTTTCGAAAGATTTTGTTTCATGTTTTTCAGAGTTAGTTTTGTTTTCAACTACAATTTTTCCTTTTTTAGCATCAGAGTCTTCAAGATAAATTAAAATCAACCAATCTTCATCTGGGCTGTCATCATATCTCACAAAACATAAATTTTCTTCATACCTTCTATCAATAACTCTAAGAATACTTTTGTGCTTAGGTATATATTTTTTATTAATTTGAAATATCAGGGAATTTGCGGAGCGGTAGAAAGACTCTAGAACGAGTTCGATGGATTCTCTTTGGGCAGCATATTCTTTTTCTTTTAAGAGTATGTCTTCCTTAGTGTCTGTATCTAAAATTTCGACACCCAAAGATTCAACGCGTTCGCGGATTTTCTGATTTCTAATGTTCCTGTATTTTTCTTTTATTTTTTCAATACGCTCTTCTACTGGGCGATAGTCATCTCTTTTTTCTTTTAAAGCAAATTTTTCTAAATTTTGAATTTCAAAATTTTCTCTTTGGCGGAAACTCTCAATTTTTTTCTGTAACTTTATCTCCTCTAAAAAACGTAACCTCTTTTCAGATTGCTCTCGACGCAAGATTGCTTGTTCCTGTCTAATAAATCTTTTTAGATCTTGTGAACGTTCTCTAGCTAATTTTTCTTCATATCTTAATTCCTTATGCTTTAATTCTAAAACTAATTTCTGTTCTTCTATTGTTTTTCTTTCTTCATCTTTTTTTTCTAAAGCAATCTTTTCTAGCTGTCGAATTTTTTTGTTTTCAAAATAATTATCATGTGCCCTAAAAATAGGAGTTAACATAAAATTTATAAGCTTTTGAAAGCCATATTTGGTAGCTTTGGTTGCTTGTTTTTTAATTTTAAAAAAATCTTTTTTTTTTAAATTAAAATTTAGCAGTTTAATTTTTTTTAAAATAATTTTTTTTAATTTAATTTTTCGAATTCTTTCTAAAGGTTGTTTAATTCTTATTTTTTT
>Ga0209709_10005221_pt1 | contig 10262 bp, 10 predicted proteins | sample ArcticOcean_MG_C_2_FD_187435 | JGI IMG/M metagenome (GOLD analysis project Ga0209709, IMG submission 187435) | Marine microbial communities from western Arctic Ocean - ArcticOcean_MG_CB4_136 (SPAdes) (version 2) | ecosystem: Environmental > Aquatic > Marine > Oceanic | place: Arctic Ocean...
TTTTCTAAAGGAATGATAGCACTCGACCCAGATGCATTTTCATTAAGATGGTATGAGGACATGATTTATGGAACTAAAAATCCATGGGGATTAGCAGCAAAAAATAGTATTATTATAGCTTTCTTTGCCACTATTGGCTCTACAATTCTTGGAACAGTTGCTGCATTAGGTTTAAGCAGCAGGCACATGCCTTACAAAGCAGCATTTATGGCCTTATTAATTTCACCAATGATTGTACCTTTAATTATTTCAGGAACTGCAATATTTTTCTTTATGGCAAAAGTAGGTTTAGCCGCAACACACACTGGAATAATTTTAGCACATATTATTTTAGGAACACCATTTGTAGTAATTACAGTAACAGCAACATTATCAGGGTTTGATCATAGTGTTACTAGAGCTGCTGCAAGTTTAGGTAGCAATCCAGTAAATACATTTATGAAGATAACATTACCCTTAATTCTACCAGGTGTTATTTCTGGAGCACTTTTTGCCTTTGTAACTTCATTTGATGAAGTTGTAGTTGTATTATTCCTAGCAGGCCTTGAAAATACAACTATTCCGATTCAAATGTGGGTTGGACTAAGAGAACAGTTAAGCCCAACAATAATGGCTGTAGCAACGTGTTTAATTATAATGTCCACTTTAATTTTAGTTACTGCAGAACTTCTCAGAAGAAGATCTGAGAGATTAAGAGGAATTAATAATTAATTAATTATTTTTTCTTCTTCGTCTTAGTTTTGTATTTTTTCACTTTCAAATTTTTTTATTAATTCTTCTTCTTTTTTAATTTGTTCTTCATCAAATTTTCTTTCCCATTCTTTTATTCTTAGATTTTCTTCTTTAATTCTATTTTCTTCTGTAATTTTAGCCTCTATTATCTTCTGCTCTTCCAAATCTTTTAATTTTTGTTCTTCTTCTTTCAGTTTAAATTCTTCCTCTTTTTTTCTATGTTGCTGTTGTTTTAGTTTTAATTCTTTTAATTCAGCTATTTCTTCCTGCTCTTTTAATTTAAATTTTTCTTGTTTTACTCTTAACTCCTCTTCTTCTCTTAATATTTGTATTTCATTTTCTCTTAATCTTCTTATTTCTTTTTCCTTAATTTCTTGTTCAGCTTCTTTTAATCTCAGTTCTTCGTATTTTAATTTATGTTCTTCTTCTTGTAATTTATAATTTTCTTCTTTTTGTTTTTGAATCTCTAAATCTTTTAAATTTTGTTTTTCCACTTTTAACCTATTATGCTCATCTCTAGCTCTTTGTTTTATTAAATTTTTTTCTACCTGCTCTTCTTCTCTTAATTTTTCTTTTTCTTGTCTTATCCGTTGTTTTTCTAAAAACTCTAGTCTTAATTTTTCTTCTTTTAGTTTTAGATTATCTTCTCGTTGTTTTTTCGCTTCTTGGTCTTTTAATTTTTGTTCTTCTGCTTTTAATCTTTGTTCCTCAATCTTAATCTTTTGTCTTTCATTTTGTTGATACTGCTTCTCAATTTTTAATCTTTGTCTTTCTTGATTCTCAAGTCTTTGCTTCTCTTGTTTTAATTTATTTATTTGTTCATTTCTTAACTCTTTTTCTTCTTTTAGCCTTTCTTTTTTTTGTTCTAATTTTTCTTTTTTAATTTCTTTAATTTTTTCTTTTTTTTCAATATTAATTCTATTTATTTCTTTTAATTTTTGCTTACTTCTAAAATCTCTATAGGACTTAGTTAAAGAAATTGTTGTAACTTTCCCAAATTTTTTTAAATCTATTTTTTTAAGTAATTTTAATGGTTCTTTAATTATTTTTTGACTACTCAAATTTATACTTATTTTCTTAAGTTTTTTCTTAAGTTGATTTTTCATTTACATAGTTTGATTGATTTTACTATTTAGCTAAAGCTTTGTTATGACTATAATGGGTTCAACTTGCACTCTAATGTAACTTTTTGTAAACTTTATAGGGCTAAGTTAATAGTTCTAAAATATTTTGATCTAGTTTTTTTTCAAAATTTTTATCATTCCCAGGGTTTGCTGCACAATGTCCATATGGTGAATCTATAGGTCTTAATAATGCTTTATTAATAAATTTTTTTTCATATTTATTGTCTTCTGTTCTAAAATACATATCTTGATTACACGGCATTAAAATGGTTTTTGCTTTAATTGATTTAAGGGCTTTAACATAGTTACCTTTGTAAATTGGATTATTACTTATGTCATTTAATTGCCAAGTTTTAAGCTTACATAAAAGATTATTAGCATCCCAGTTTTTTGCATGATCATTTTCCCAATCTTCAAGTAAATCTTCCACAGTATTAAAACCAAATTTTTTATAGAGTTTTTTTCTATAAAAATCTTGTGAGAAAGCCCAACCAGCATATACACGACCAAAGGCTTTTAAGCCTGTAATTGGTTGTTTTTTGTAATTTCCTTTGTTCCACTTTTCATCTGCTATTAGAGCAGCTTTTACACCTTCCAAGAAAACATGATTGTGTATTGAAGTTTTTGATGATGCACAAAATGGAAGAATTGCTTTAACCATATTGGGATATTGTGCTGCCCATTGATAAGACTGACAACCAGCCATGGACCACCCTGTTACTAGTGCAATACTTTTTATTTTAAGTTTTTCAGATATTAGTTTATGCTGACAATAAATATTGTCCCAGAGTGTTATTTTTGGAAATTGAGAACCCTGTTGTAATCCAATAGTGTTACTTGGTGAAGACGACACACCGTTACCAAACATATTTATTGAAATGATAAAATATTTATTTGGATTTAAGGCTCTATTTTTTCCTATAAAACCTTCATTACGCGCATGAGTTCCTGTATAAAAAGTAGGTAGTACAATTACATTTGATTGGTTACTATTTAATTTACCATAAGTTTTATAAATTAACTTTGCAGATTTTAGAATCTTACCAGATAAAAGCTTAATATTTCCTAGGCTAAACTCTTGATGCCCTTTCATTAATAGAGTCTAAGATATTCTTTTACTTCCCAGTCTGTAACTGCTTGATGATATCTTTCCCATTCATCATTCTTGTATGCAAGTAATGATTTTTTCATCACAGGGCCCAACACTTCATCTGTTAATTTATCATTTTTAAGAGCTTCAATGGCTGATAGTAAATTTCTTGGAAGTCTTTTAATTCCAAGTTTTTTAAACTCACTCTCAGACATATTGTATAAATCTTGATCAGTTGGTTCGCCTGGATGTATTTTTTTTTCAATTCCCTCAATTGCTGCTGAAATTGTCATTGAAAGTGCTAAATAGACATTCATTGTCATATCTGCTGCTCTATTTTCAATACAATATCTATTTTGAGGTAATCGAAATTGTGCAGATCTATTGTTGTGCCCATAAGTAATATTTGTTGGTGCCCATGTAACTGTTCCACCCTCAAACCCTCCAACTCTTGGTACCAATCCATTGTATGAGTTTACAGTTGAACAAGTAATTGAAGTTAAAGATTCGGCGTGTTTCATTAACCCTCCTACAGCAAATATGCATTCTTTAGAAAATTTATTTCCACCATCAAAAATATTTTTCCCATTTTTATCAATCATTGAAAAATTTATATGAGCTCCAGATCTCCAATCACCTATTGTTGGTTTTGGCATGAAGGTAATGAACATATTATTTTTTTTTGCTATTTCTTTTAGAAGAATTCGAAGAAAAACTAATCTATCCCCCATCTCTAAAAGATTTGTGTAATGAAAATCTAGTTCAAATTGAGAGTATGCACCTTCAGCAACAACGTCATGTATCATCCAACCTAAATCATTTAAAATGTCTATAAGTTCTTTTAAAAAATGCATTGAATCTAATGTGTGTTCAACATCATAACCAAAAGCTTGACGTCTTGGTCTAATGCCTTTAGCTGGGTCATTATCAATTGCTTTAACAGGCTCACCATTTTCATCATATTTCATTGCAATAAACTCTGGTTCTATACCAGCCATTCCTTTGTATCCTGCATCCTGAGCTTTTTGCATAGCACGTTTTAAAGCTTGTCGAGGACAAACATTGTAAGGTTTATCTTCCCAAAAAAGATCTGCAAAAATGATAGCAGTAGTAGTGTCCCATGGACAAATATAAACAGCATCTAAATCTGGTAGCATGACTTGATCAGAGTCTGCGGGTGTGAGTTCAGGTACAAAAGATATAGAATGAACAGCAAACTGAGGCCCTTTACCCAAACATAATGGTTCAAAATCAGTCATCGGAACAGGTTTTGATTTTGGAATACCGTGGAGATCAATCCAACTTGACAAAACGTACTTAACACCAGCATCTTTTAATTTTTTATGAACAGATGGTATTTTTTTTCTATTACGTTCAACTGCATCTTGAAAGTTTTCATAATAAATTTTTTCATTTTTGCTCATATTGATCTCCTTTATTTTTACTTTTGTGGCATATCTTCAGGGTCAATTCCTGGTACAAATGTTATACCCGCTTGTTGCTTCCAGTCATGAGGATAAGCTGCATAAAATATTACACACTTTTCATCACACTCGTAAGCTATATGATTATCTTTTGGAATATAAAGCACATCTCCTGGGTTACAAATATAAGACTGGCCATCACATGTAAGACGAAAAGTTCCTGTCATACAATAGATGATTTCATCACAAGTTAAATCCCAAGGTATAGAAGCTTTATTTAAAAAATTTAAACCTCCACACATTGTGTTACTTACTTTGCTGGTAACAAAAGGTTTAATGTAACTTTTTCCTGGCTCTAAAGTATGAAGTCTATTTTCAATATCTTTGAATTTATATAATTGTGGTTTTTTTGACATTTATATTCCCTTTCTATTTATACTTTTACTGGTTCATTTAACTCTACTTTATATCCATCTGGATCTTCACAGAATGCTATCACTCGGGTTCCGTGCTTCATAGGCCCTGGTTTACGAGTAATATTTACCCCTAATTTTGTAAGATCATCACAAGCTTTATAAACATCTGGTGTTTCTATGCACACATGTCCCCACCCATTACCTTTGTCATAATCGTCTTTTTGATCCCAATTGCAGGTTAATTCTAGACATGGTGACTCTGTCTCAAGACCATATCCAATAAATGCATTTGTAAATTTTCCCTCTGGGTAGTCTGTTTTTCTTAAAATTCTCATTCCTAATGTTTTGCAGTAAAAATTAAAAGATGCTTCTAAATTTTTTACTCTAATCATAGTGTGTGCAAGCCTGTAACCTTCTAAGTTAATTTCTTTAGACATTTTTTACCCTTTTTGTTGATTTAAAAGATTTTGTAATAGAATTTATTATAAGCTTCTGAAATGCTTGAACTCCTTTTTCCCAAACAGGAGATAAGAGACCTCCTTCACTTGATGCTGGTGAAGACCTTCCTTCTTGTAGTCTTTCACACATCTCATGATCTTCTTTATGAACACTCCACCAAATATCTTTTGTTGTTTGAATTTCTTTTTTAGTCATATTTTTACCATCTGTTGTATAGATTATTCTTTTTTGGGAAGTTTCACCTGGACTTATTGGGATATTTAAATAAACACCAACCTGATTTGGAAAGTAAGTCCCTATTATAAAATTTGGAAAAAGTGATAAGTATCTTGAGGTAACAGATAATGCACTATCATTTTTTGCATCTTCTTCCTCAACATTAATACCACTTCCATAACACTTACCATCAACAAAAGTATAATGATCTTTCAGGGGTTGATTTGTTGTTGTTTTATGAACAAACTGTACATGATAAGGTTCAATAAAATTTTCAATAAGAAATTTCCAATTAGTATTTATTTTTCCAAAGTCTAAAGTTGCAACATATTTTAATTTTGTCAAATCGATATCATAAAATCTGTTCACAAGTGGCTTAGCATACTCATCAAATTTTTTAGCCTTGCCATTAAAATTTATAAAAATCCAATCGTGCCAAATATGAGTTCTAACTGGCTTCAATCCATGTTCTGAAAAATTGAATCCAGCAGGTTTATGTTGATTTGTACCACCAATATGTGGTGCAGCTTTTAGCTCTCCTTTTAAATTATAACTCCAAGAATGATAAGGACATTTAATAATTTTTCCTACATTTTTTTTTTCACCAACTAGTTTCAGGCATCGATGACTACACACATTGTGAAAAACAGAAATTTTATTTTCAATATCTTTAACAAGAAATATAGGTTTGTCTGCAATAGATAAAGGAATTACATCACCGGGTTTTTTAAGTTCATGAACTAGACCAACAAATAGCCAATCATCAGATAAAACTGTATTACATTCTTTTTTCCAAAAATCATAATCTGTATAAGATTCTGCTGGTAATCCAAATATAGTATTTAAATTTTTAGGTTTTTTAATTTTTACAAAATTTTTCTCACTTGACATAGGCCACGTATCTCAAAAAATAATATTATTATATTGAAAACCCTATTTTAGAATATTAAGATTTACAATAGAATAGTTTTAATGAACAAATTTTGTGATTAATAAAAATTTTAAAAAACATGATTTTAGAGGCTACAATCAAGCAATTGTACCTGAAATCGATGAAGGATTAGCCAAGACAAATGTCAAGACATCATGTGGAGAATTTCTCAGACGATATTGGCACCCTGTAGCCTTAACCTCTGAAGTTAGTGAAATTCCTAGAGAAATTCGTATCTTGGGTGAAGATTTAGTAATATTTAAAACCACCAAAGGAAATATAGGATTAGTGCATAAAGCCTGTCCCCATAGAAGAGCATCCATGGTCTATGGAAAAACAGAGAGCAAAGGTATTAGATGCTGTTATCATGGCTGGTTATTTTCCCCTAGTGGTAAAATTCTCGAAACACCTGGTGAGGATCCTGACTCTAAGTCTGCAGCAAAAATAAGAGATACGTTTAAACTTGGCGCTTATCCTGTGCTTGAATTTAATGGTTTAGTATTTTCATATTTAGGACCAATGGATAAAATACCAGAATTTCCACAATATGATACTTTTGAAATACCAGGAAACACATCAAGCCCATATCGTATAGATTATAACTGTAATTGGATCCAGGTGCTTGATGCGATTATGGACCCTATACACACATCATTTTTACATGGACAAAGTTCTGGAATTCAATTTTCAGAAGGTTTTGCAGAAGTTGGTGAAATAGAGTTTTATGAAAGAGGAATGCAGTATCTTGGATGTAATACAAGACGAATAGATGACAATGTATGGATTAGAGTAAATGAATTAATTTTACCGAACTTTACCCAGGCCGGTGCAGCTTTTTCTGCAGACGGAACTAAAAGCAGATATTTTGGTAGAAGCTCTTTTACTAGATGGGTAGTGCCAATTGATGATTACCACTGTGTAGCTTTAGCATGGGCAAATTTTGGTGAGCGGGGCGATCCTATAGAATATAATAACCAAGAAGGTTTTGAAAAAATTGAAGCTGGAGAAATTGTAAACAGAACTTTAGAAGAAAAACAGAAAAGTCCTGGTGATGCAGAAGCAGTAGAAGGGATGGGGTCAATTAGCAACCATAAAGGAGAGCATTTAATGCCAACTGATCAAGGTGTAATGATTTACAGACGTAGAATAAGAAAGTTGAGTAAAGATTTGGAAGAAGGAAAAGATCCACCACAACCACAAAAAATAATAGGAGAAGTAGTAAGAACTAATGGACAAGATACAGTCTTAAGGGCGCCAAAAAGAAATAAAAAAGATAAAGAATTTATTAAATCAATTAGTTCTTCAGTAATGAAAATGCAGTTTGATTTAGAAGATATACCTTTAAAAAAACGTGATAGCAATATTATGAAAAACCTTCATGAGATGGAACAAAGAGGAAATTTTGAAAAATAATAAAAAAATCAAAATCCATATTAAGAATAACCATGGACGTCCTGGTACATTTCCATGTGACTTAGAAGGGGAAAAAAATTTTACTATAACTAAAGAGCATATTGATAAAACCTTAAAAAATGAGCCTGAAATAAAAAAAAAAGTAGAGTTTTTTATTGATTGGGACGAAGAAAATTTTAACACATCAATGCTTAGTTCAGAGATTTTACTTACTTATGATTTTCCAACATTAAACATTAAAAAAATTGCACCAAATTTAAGATGGGTTCACTGCACTGCTGCTGGAGTGGAGCATTTATCACCTTTTAAATGGGCACCTGATAAATTAACAATAACAAATAGTAGTGGTGTTCATGCTAAAAAAGCAGGGGAATATGGTTTAATGAGTGTTTTAATGCTTCAAAATCACATGCCAAGAATTATTACAAATCAAAAAAATAAAGAATTTGTATCTTTATTCAGTAACCCAATAGCTGGAAAAAATATTGTACTTGTAGGCACAGGTTCATTAGGATCTTCCATGGCTAAACTTGTGAAGCCACTTGGTGCCAATATTATAGGTGTAAACAAAAAAGGAAAATCTGTAGAGGGATGTTCAAAAATTATAACTATAGAAAAACTAGATACAGTTCTTCCAGATGCAGACATTTTATATCTTGCATTGCCAGAAACTTCAGAGACTATAAATTTAATTGATAAAAAAAGATTAGATTTGTTAAAACCAAATTGTGGAATTGTAAATATTGGTCGTCAATCAGTATTAGATTATGAGGCATTGTGTGAAAAACTTAATAAAAATGAAATAGCAGGGGCAATACTAGATGTCTTCACACCAGAGCCCATCGAAAGTAATTCAAAACTTTGGTATACTCCAAACCTTGTAATTACACCCCATGTATCTTCGGATGATAATGGGAATTATGTAAAAATGACTCTTGATTTGTTTGTTAAAAATTTAAAACTTTTTATAGAAAATAAAGAACTAGTTAATCAGATAGATAAAAAATTAGGCTATTAAGATAGATAGTTTGAGCTTTATTGGGTAATTAATTTAGCATTTTGATATAATTTATAAAATCTGGTCTCAGCACAAATTCTGATCTATGTGAATATTTAATTTTTTTTAAAACTTCTATTCCATAAATTACTTTTCCAATAGGGGTGTATTCACCTTCAAATAAAGGCTCATCATTAAGAATTATAAAAAATTGACTATCTTCAGTATCGTATTTTAAAGTTCTAGCTAAGCCGACACTTCCTTTTTTAAAATCAAACTCTGCTTCAATTTCTGATTTAATTGTTCCAAGTCCAGACTTTCCAGTTCCTATTTTACCATAATCTAAATTATCTTTCTTACCAAACTCAAGGTCACCAGCCTGAACCAATTTATCTTTAATTACTCTATGAAATGCCACATTGTCATAAAAATTTAATTTTATTAATTTTTTAAATCTCTTAACTGCATTTGGAGACACTTCAGGATAAAGTTCAATAATAACATTTCCACACTCTACATTTAATACAACAATATTTTTTGGTTTTTCAAAACTTATTGTTTTTGGATCAAAATTTTTTATGAATAAACATTTATTTTTTATTATCATAGTGAAACTTAAAGCAAAAATTCCTAACAATATAAGAAAAAAGAATATCCATTTTTCAGACTTACTAGCTTTGATTTTTTTAATCATTGTTAAAATTTAAAGGTATTATCTATTTTATGTAATTTATCTTTTATAAATTTAATCTTTTTATTAAGTATATTGTCATTTGTATCTTTATATTTATTGCTGATTAAATGAGAGAACACTTCGGCCATATCTTCTGAAGGAATTGTTTTAGAGTACTCAGAAAAAAACCCTTTTGTATTTCGATAAGTATTTAGGCCTAATTTTTTAGTACAAGTTGAGCATTCCGCATATTTAAAACTTTTATCATTAAACTTTTTCCACTCATCTTCATTAAAAAGATCTTTAAAGCCATCATTAATAATATGAAATAACTCATGGTGAATTACTCTTTCAAAATATCTTTCATCAAATTTTAAATCAAGAATCAGCGTTTTCATTAAATGATCAGGAATACCGGCTGTATTAATTCCTGAAATTGATAGGTTTTCACACATCACAATATATTTAAGATTAATTTTTTTTAAGAATTTTTTTGAATACTTGTTTAAATTCTTGGAGATTATCTTAAATTTTTCATCGTAAGTTTGCTTATCTGAATTTGTACAAGATATATTTCTTTGTACACCAAGTCTAAAAGGTTTTTCAGCGTAAAAGTATTTAAGATTATTGAGTGTTTTTAATTCATAAATTTCTAAATTAGGAATCTTTATTAAATTATAAATTGTATTTGCTTTTGATGGAATTATCAGAATAAATGATAGTAAAACGAGCCTAAAAACCTTCATAATTTTAATTTAGATTATATTCGATTCAAAAAGAATATGTT
>Ga0209709_10005224_pt1 | contig 10254 bp, 11 predicted proteins | sample ArcticOcean_MG_C_2_FD_187435 | JGI IMG/M metagenome (GOLD analysis project Ga0209709, IMG submission 187435) | Marine microbial communities from western Arctic Ocean - ArcticOcean_MG_CB4_136 (SPAdes) (version 2) | ecosystem: Environmental > Aquatic > Marine > Oceanic | place: Arctic Ocean...
ACACAAAAAATCTTTAAATATTTTAAAAAAAACTAACGCACTTATTGAAGGTCATTTTGTACTTTCTTCAGGTTTGCACTCTCCTAAGTATATACAATGTGCAAAACTATTAAGCTTTCCACATTTAGCAAAAGATATTTGCTCATCCCTTGCTAAAAAAATTAAAGCAAAATTTAAAATTATAGATTTAATTTTAGCTCCTGCAATGGGGGGTGTTATTATTGGATATGAAATTGGAAAGTTATTAAAAAAAGAAACTATATTTTGTGAAAGAGTTGAAGGTAAATTTAAATTAAGAAGAGGCTTTCATATTAAAAAAGGATCAAAAGTTATTATTATTGAAGATGTTATAACAACAGGTAAATCATGCTTGGAGTGTGTTAAATTAATTGCAAATGCAGGAGCTAAACTTGTGGGGTTTGCATCGATTATAGATAGATCAACCAAGAAAACCTTAAAAATAAAAAAAAACATTATCTCACATTTGAAAATAGACGTTCCTACATTTAAGAAAAATGAACTTCCTGAGACACTTAAAAATATACCTATTACAGTACCTGGAAGTAGATTTGTAAAATGAAAAGATTAGGTGTTAATATTGATCACGTAGCAACTGTTAGAAATGCTAGAGGTTCGTCACATCCAGATCCAGCCAGTATTGCTAAACATGTTATGGAATGTGGGGCTCACTCGATTACTATTCACTTAAGAGAAGATAGAAGACATATAAGAGATATGGATGTAGTTAAAATTTGTAAAAATAAAAAAATTATAACCAATTTAGAAATTTCATTAAATGATGATGTGTTAAAAATAGCTTTAAAAAATAAACCTAATTTTATTTGCATTGTACCAGAAAAAAGAAAAGAAGTTACCACTGAAGGTGGTTTAAATTTATCAAAAAACTTTAATAAAATTCAAAAAATTATTAAAAAATTTAAAAAAAAAAGAATTAGAACCAGTTTATTTATTGACCCTAATTTAAAAGATATCAAAATTGCTAAAAAGCTAGATGTAGATTGCATAGAGCTACATATGGGAAAAATTTCAAATTTAATTAAGGGTAAAAAAAATTACATGCCCGAATATAAAAAAATTAAAAAATGCTGTGAAGTTGCAAAAAATTTTGGGCTTGAAGTTCATGGTGGACATGGGCTTGATTATAAAACTACTATAATTTTATCTAAACTTAAAGAAATTGAAGAATTTAACATAGGTCATTTTATTATAGGTGAATCTATAGTTCATGGTTTAAAAAACACGATAAAAAAATTTAAAAAAATATCTAATTCATAGACATGAAAATATTAGGCATAGGAGTGGATATTGTTGAAAATTCTAGAATTGCCAAGTCTTTAAAAAATAACCTGTTTATTAAACGCATATTTTCTGATTCAGAAATTTTAATTGCAAAGAGGATGAGAGATAAAAAAAGTTATTACTCAAAAAGATTTGTTGCAAAAGAAGCTTTTGTAAAATCCATTGGAACTGGCTTTAGAAATGATCTTAATTTTAAAGATATATCTATTGTTAACGATAAACTGGGTAAACCATCTTTTATAATTAATGAAAAAATAAAAAAAATTATTAAAAAACAATTTAAAATATCTTCTTTTAATTTCTTTCTATCAATTTCAGATGAAAAAAAATATTCTATTGCATATGTAATTTTACAAAAAAAATGAATATTAATAAAAATATCATAGTCGAGAATATCAAAACAATTTTTTATGCATTAGTTATAGCTATTGTTATAAGATCCCTCTTTATTCAACCATTTATTATTCCCTCATCATCAATGGAACCAACTTTGTTAATTGGGGACAGGTTATTTGTTACCAAATATTCATATGGATATAGCAAGCATTCATTTCCGTTTAGTCCACCGATTATTAAGGGTAGAATATTAGCAAATTCACCAAAAACTGGCGATGTAATAGTTTTTAAAACACCAGCTGATAACAGAACTGACTATATTAAAAGACTGGTAGGTTTACCTGGGGATAGTATTCAGTTTATTGGGGGTGATATATTTTTAAATAGTAATCAAATATTGAAATCTAGAGTTTCTAAAACAGATGTTATTTATTGTGGCAAACAAACTATTGAAGTTAATACATATGAGGAAAAGCTCCCCAATGGAAAAATCCATAATACTGTATATTTAAAAAACTATAGTTTTCAAAATTCTGATGTTTTTAACGTTCCAGAAAAACATTATTTTTTTTTAGGTGATAATAGAGATTGTTCGAAAGATAGTAGATACTTAACTAGCGTTGGGTATGTTCATGAAGATAATTTAGTTGGTAAGGCTCAATTTATTTTTTTCTCATCTGATTTTAGAATTGGGAGTATTTTTTCTTTCTGGAAATGGCATAAAACAATTAGATTTGATAGATTTTTTAAGAGAATCAATTAATGAAAATAAGCTCTACAAATCTTGAAAAAAAATTAAAACTCAAATTTACAAATCCTAAAATTTTAATAAAAAGCTTAACTCATAAAAGCTACGACTCAAAAGATAACAATGAAAAGATTGAATTTTTAGGGGACAGAGTTTTAGGATTGATTATTGCAAAAAAATTATTAGAAATTTACCCAGAAGAGAGAGAGGGGGTATTAGATAAAAAGTTTGCATCATTAGTGAATAAAAAAAAATGCTTGGAAATTGCGAAAAAAATTGAATTAGAAAAATACATTTTAATTTTTAATCCTAAAAACAAAAATATTTTAATAGAGGACAAGGTAGTGGCAGACTGCTTAGAGGCATTAATTGGTGCAATTTATCTTGATAAAGGTTTAAATTTTACTGAAAAATTTATTCTCAATCTATGGAGTGAGCACATTACAGCTAGTATAGTAACGCAGATTGATGCTAAGACAAAACTTCAAGAATATTCTTTGAAAGTCTTTAAAGTTTTACCTGTATATAAATTGATATCTAATACGGGTCCTCGACATAAACCATTGTTTAAAGTTGCTGTTAAATTAAAAGATACCAATTTTTTCACATCTCATGGTGCCTCTAAAAAAGACGCAGAACAAAATGCTGCATCTCTATGTTTTGAAAGTATTTTGAAAAAATGAATTGGAATGACAGTGCATATTTGGTTTCTAAAAATCGATATAGTGAAAACTCTATAATTGCTGAAGTTTTTACAGAAAATCATGGAAAAATATCTGGAATAATATTTGGTGGAACATCAAAGAAAATTAAAAATTACCTGCAGATAGGCAACAAAATATATGTAAATTATAACACAAAAAGTCCTACTCGAATTGGTTATTTTAAAATAGAAATTTTAAAAGCTCTAACACCGCTATATTTTGATGAAAATAAAAAGTTATCTTGTATTTCTTCTGCCATGCATTTGATAAAACTTCTCACAGCTGAAGCTCAGTCTAATAAAGAAATCTTTAATTTAATTGATAGATTTTTTGAAATTTTAGCTTCTGATAATTGGATACAAAAATATATTTTTTGGGAATTAGAATTATTAAAATTACTAGGTTATGATTTGGAATTAAAAAATATGGTCGAAAAAGAAATTGTTGATGACAAAACTAGTTATTTTGTAAAATCTTCAACTGAAAAAAAAATTATTCCAAATTTTTTAATAGATGCAAATGATAAAAATGTTGATTTAAAAAACTTACTTAAAGGTTTAAGACTTATTACTGATTATCTTGAAAAAAGTATCTTAAAACCAAATAATCTTAATTTACCAAACTCTAGAACTCATTTTGTTAATCTCTTAAAATGATTTATTTGATTAGATTGTTTATTCTATCAGCATAGTAACTTACTATTGCACTTGCACCAGCTCTTTTAAATGCAATCAAACTCTCTAAAACAGAGTTTTTATCTATTAAGCTTTTTTGGATACTACTACTTAGAAGGCTGTATTCACCAGATACCTGATAAGCCAAAACTGGAATTTTAAAATTATCTTTAACTGTTTTAATAATATCTAGATATGGCATTCCTGGTTTAACCATAACCATGTCAGCACCCTCTTTGATATCTAATGCAACTTCTCTAATAGCCTCATTGCTATTTCTAAAATCCATTTGGTAGTTTTTTTTATTACCTTTTAATAAACCTTTTGAACCTACTGCATCTCTGAAAGGTCCATAAAAACTTGAAGCATACTTAACTGCATATGATAGTATTTGAACCATTTCGTGACCTTCTTTATCTAAAGCCTTCCTAATCTTGCCAATTCTCCCATCCATCATGTCTGAAGGTGCAAGTACATCGCAACCAATTTCAGCCTGTAGTAATGATTGATCAATTAAAACTTTAATAGTTTCATCATTTAAAACATAACCAGATTTTATTAAACCATCGTGGCCATGTGATGTATATGGATCTAAAGCTACATCGCACATAATACCTATCTCATTTTTGTATTTTTTTTTAATGTATTGAATCGCTTTACAAACGAGGTTGTCTTCATTTAAGGCCTCTGTTCCAATTTCATTCTTCAACGATTTTTTTGTATAAGGGAATAATGCAACCATAGGTATTTTATTTTTGATTGCTTTATCAACAATGACTCCAAGTTTATCTATTGTATATCTGTATACATCAGGCATTGTTTTAATTGATTGTTTTGTATTTTTTCCATCGATAAGAAATATAGGTAATATAAAATCACTTGCTGAAAGGCTATTTTCTTGAATTAATCTTCTAGACCAATCCTGTCTTCTACTTCTTCTAAGTCTTAAATTTGGGTAATTTCCTGTAATCATGTTTAAATCTACTTTTAAAATGTGACAAATGTATTATACAAATATATATTAAAAAAGGTAGAAAACAAATTACATGAGCATCGATACTAAAAATATTGTAAATCTAAATCTAAAAAAAGATGAAAAAGTTTTAGATTTTAGTGATTTTCAAAAGCAAAATATTCAGTTTGATATTAATAAACTACAAGATGCTTATCATCAAATTGTTCAGACTAGAAAATTTGATGATTGTGGTGGAATAGCCCATTTCGGTGCGATTTGTTTAACACAAATTCCGGGAGATCCTGAGTCAGTTAAAGGTAGTAAAGTTAGGGGCTCCTATTGGACAAAGCCAGATAAATCAGGAAAAGAAGTTACCAGAGATGTTCCAATAGATGAGTCTGCCTATTCTGAGTTTATAAAGGATTATGAAAATACTTACTTCAAAGAAGTGTTTGATACACTTTCTTCAAAATATAAATTAGGTAGAGTAAGAATTTTGTTAAAAGAACCAAGATCGACATTAAGTTGGCATAGAGATCCAGAACCAAGATTACACATACCCTTAATTACAAATCCTGGTTGCTTGATGGTCATAGATAATGTAGCAAAGCATATGCCTGCAGATGGATCTGTATGGGTTACCAATAATATAAAATATCACAATGCTTTTAATGGTGGTGAAGAAAATAGAATTCACTTAGTAGCTTGTGTTTTAGATTATAAGTTTAATTAGTTTGAAAAAAATATTTTTATCATCCGATCATGCTGGCTATAAACTAAAGGAGTTTATAAAACTTCATTTAGATAAAAAAAAAATTAAATATACAGACTTGGGTCCATATAAAGATGATAGAGTTGATTACCCTGACTATGCCCATAAAGTAGCTAAAAAAGTTAAGACTAACAATAATCATGTTGGCATACTAATTTGTGGTTCAGGTATGGGTATGAATATTACTGCAAATAGACATAAAAATATACGAGCTGCTCAATGTTTTAATTTAAAATCAACAAAATTATCAAGATTGCATAACGATGCAAATATCATTACATTAGGATCGAGAGTGCTTACTAAAAAAAATGCTTTAAACTGTGTTAGTGTTTTTTTAAATACAAAATTTGAGGGTGGAAGACACGCAAAAAGAATTAAAAAGATTTAATTATGTCTAGTGAAAAAAATTATTTAAATGATCAATATAAGAGTTTTTTTGAAGATAGTTTAGCTGTAGCTGATCCAGAGATACACAAAGCAATCAGCGATGAATTAAAAAGACAACAACAGCACATTGAGTTAATTGCTTCTGAAAATATTGTTTCGCAAGCTGTACTAGAAGCGCAAGGTTCTGTTTTAACAAACAAATATGCAGAAGGTTACTCTGGAAAAAGATATTATAACGGATGCGAGCATGTTGATGTAGCTGAAAATTTAGCGATTGAAAGATTAAAAAAATTATTTGATTGTAAGTTTGCAAATGTTCAGCCTCACTCAGGAGCTCAAGCTAATGGAGCTGTATTCTTAGCCCTATTAAATCCTGGTGATACGTTTCTAGGTATGAGTCTAAACTCTGGTGGTCACATTACACATGGATTAAAAATATCAATGTCCGGTAAGTGGTTTAATGCAATAGGATATGATGTTGATAGAGAATCTGAACTTATAGATTATGACAGCGTTGAAAAACTTGCTTTAGAGCACAAGCCTAAAGTTATAATCGCTGGTGGAAGTGCTTATTCCAGAGTAATTGATTTCAAGAGATTTAGAGAGATAGCTGATAAAGTAGGAGCATACCTGATGGTTGATATGGCTCATTTTTCAGGCTTAGTTGCTGGTAAAGGATATCCCAATCCTTGTGAGTATGCACACGTTGTAACATCAACTACACATAAAGTTTTTAGAAGCGCAAGAGGTGGAATTATTCTAACAAACCATGAGGATCTTGCAAAAAAATTTAACACAGCAGTATTTCCAGGTTATCAAGGTGGACCACTTATGCATATAATAGCCGCTAAAGCTGCTGGTTTTCTAGAAGCATTGAGACCTGACTTTCAAGTTTATATAAAATCTGTTTTAGCAAATGCTAAGATTTTATCTGAAACACTTAAGAATAATGGTTTTAAAATTTATTCGGACGGTACAGATACACATTTAATGCTTGTTGATTTAAGACCTTTTAAAGTGAAGGGTAATGCTGCAGCAGAAAGTCTTTCTAATGCAAATATTACTTGTAATAAAAATGGAATACCGTTTGATTCAGAAAAACCGATGATTACATCGGGTATAAGATTAGGAACTCAAGCAGCTACAACAAGAGGTTTTGGATTAGATGAATTTGTAAAAGTAGGCGAACTAATAACTAAAGTTGTTAAAGGATTATCTGAAAACCCAAATGATAACAGTACAATTGAAGAAGAAGTTAGAAATGAAGTTATAGAGCTTACCTCTTCTTTTCCAATATATAAGAATTTAAAATAATGATTTGTTCAATTTGTAAAAAAGGTGAAACATCGGTTGTTGACTCTAGACCGACAGAGGATGGTACAGCAATAAGAAGAAGAAGATTGTGTGTATGTGGGGCAAGATTTACTACTTTTGAAAGAGTTCAATTTAGAGAAATAATGGTTGTTAAAAAAAATGGTAGAAAATCATCTTTTGATCGAGATAAGCTATCGAAATCCATTTATATAGCTCTTAAGAAAAGACCAATAGATACAGAGACAGCTGAAAAATTTATAAGTAAAATTTCAAGAGCACTAGAGGAGCTTGGACAAAGCGAAATTTCATCCAACATCATAGGAACTATGGTTATGGAAGGTTTAAAAGAACTTGATCCTGTTGCTTACGTAAGATTTGCATCTGTTTACAGAAATTTTAGAGAAGAAAAAGATTTTGTACAATTCGTTGACAAATTAGATGTCTACAAAAAAAGATAAATTTTCCAAAAAAGATAAAAAATATATGAGTCTTGCCTTATGTTTAGCAAGTGCACGTCATGGTCTTACAGGTGAAAATCCATCAGTAGGGTGTGTAATTGTTAAAAATGATGAGATTATTTCTATTGGTCAAACTGGCTATAATGGAAGACCACACGCTGAATATAACGCAATTAAAAATTCTAATGAAATTTTAGAAGGTTCAACAATATATGTAACACTTGAACCATGTAATCATTATGGACAAACACCACCTTGCACTAAAGAAATTATTAAAAATAAAATAAGCAAGATTATTTACTCAGTAGAAGATGTGGATAAAAAAGTTAAAGGAAAAAGCTTTAAAATTTTAAAATCAAAAGATCTTATTGTTAAAAAAGGTTTACTTAATAAAGAAATAAATAATTTTTATAAGCCATATTTTTTTAATAGAAAAAATAAAATACCTTATGTTACTGGTAAAATTGCTGTTTCAAAAAATAATTTAATTTATAGCGAGGGGACAAAGAGAATTACCGATGTTCATTCAGATAAATTGACACATTTTTTAAGATATAAAAATGATTCATTGATGATTTCATATAAAACTTTGAATGAAGATAACCCTAAATTAGATTGTAGACTTGAAGGTTTACATAAATTTTCACCAAAAAGAATTATTTTAGATAACAATTTGAAAATGAATACTAGCTCCTACATTTTTAGAACTGCTAATAAAAATAATACTGTTATTTTTTATAAAAAAGCTGATATGTCAAAAATTTCAATATTTAAAAAAAAGGGTATTCAATTAATAAAGTCTAATTTATTAAAAAATGAAAACTTTGATGTCAGATTAATTCTTAAAAAACTGTATAACTTAGGTTGTAGAAATTTACTTGTTGAAGGTGGCAATGATCTATCCAAAAGTATTATAAAAAAGAAATTATTTAATCAATTTTATCTATTTAAAAGTCCAAAAACTTTATCAAAATTAGTAGCTTACAAAGACTTTAACTGCTTTAAAGATCTGTCACAAAAATATAAAAGTAAAAATAAAATTAATACACAATTAGGAAAAGATTCAATTACACTTTATAAAAAGTAATATGTTTAATGGAATAATATTTAATAAGGGGATAGTTGAGGGTATTGAAAAAAGACCTAAGGGAATTAATATTTTTATAAAATCAGATTTAAAATTATCAAAGAAAGATATAGGAGTTTCGGTCTCATGTGATGGCGTTTGCCTAACATTAATAAACATTTCAAAAAAAATAATGGAATTTTATCTTTCTGACGAAACCATACAAAGGTCAAAATTTAAGTTTTTAAAAGCTAAAGATAAAATTAACCTTGAACTACCTTTGAAGTATGGTCAAGAAATATCAGGTCATATTTGTCAAGGACACATCGATACTGTCGGTAAAATTTCCACTATTAAAATTATTGATAAATCCTACTTATTTGAAATTGATATTGTCAAAAAGGAGAGAATAAATTTAATAGAAAAAGCATCAATTTGTATAAATGGTATTTCTCTTACAATTTCCAAATTAACTAAAAAGGGTTTTCAAATATGGGTTATTCCACATACTATTAAACTGACAAATTTATCTATATTAAAGAAAAATAGCCTAGTTAATATAGAGATAGATATCTTATCTAAATACGTTAGAAATTATTTTAATGAAAAAAAATAATTACACACCAATTGAAAGTATTATTAAAATTGCTAAAAAAGGTGGAATGTTCATTTTGGTTGATGATGAAAAAAGAGAAAACGAAGGTGATTTAATAATTTCAACATCAGACTCAAATGCTAAAAATATAAATTTTATGGCAAAGTTTGGTCGTGGATTGATATGTTTAGCTATGGATAGTGTTCAAGCAAAGAGATTAAATTTATCTTTAATGTCACCTGTAAATCAATCAAGAAACAAAACTGCATTTACCATATCTATTGAAGCCAAAAAAGGAATAACAACTGGTATATCCGCAAGAGATAGAGCTAAAACAATAAAAATTGCATCAAAAAAAAATGTAAATAAAAAAGAGATTGTATCACCGGGACATATATTTCCAATTATTGCTAAGGATGGTGGTGTTTTAGTCAGAGCCGGTCACACAGAAGCATCTGTTGATATTTCAAAACTAGCTAAAAAAAATAATTCAGCAGTTATTTGTGAAATAATGAATGAAGATGGAACTATGGCTAAGGGCCAAGATTTATTTAATTTTGCAAAAAAACATAATTTAAAGATTGGTAAGATTGAAGATCTTATTGCCTATCGTTTAAAAAAAGAAAAATTAATTAAGCTCAAAAAACAATCTGATATTGATGTTAAAAATCAAAAATATAAAATTAGAATTTATGAAAATCTTTTAGATGGATCTGAACACTTTGCACTAATTAAAGGGAACATTAAAAAAAGTATAGTACCAAGAGTTAGAGTAATTTCATCAAATGTGGTTCAAAATTATTTAATCAATCAACAATTACCAAATTCATTTAATAAAACTTTAAATTATTTTAAAAAATTTAATAACTGTGTGTTAGTATTTATAAAAGATACAAACTTAAGATCTGTTACACAGACACTAAAG
>Ga0209709_10005227_pt1 | contig 10253 bp, 8 predicted proteins | sample ArcticOcean_MG_C_2_FD_187435 | JGI IMG/M metagenome (GOLD analysis project Ga0209709, IMG submission 187435) | Marine microbial communities from western Arctic Ocean - ArcticOcean_MG_CB4_136 (SPAdes) (version 2) | ecosystem: Environmental > Aquatic > Marine > Oceanic | place: Arctic Ocean...
TTACATCCATTATGGTGCTGGTGCTTATATTTGTGGTGAAGAAACAGCTTTACTTGAAAGTATAGAGGGTAAGAAAGGACAACCCAGATTAAAACCTCCTTTTCCAGCTCTAATTGGATTGTATGGCTGCCCAACAATAATTAACAATGTTGAGACAATAGCAGTTATCCCAACAATATTAAGAAGAGGTGGAAAATGGTTTGCAACCTTAGGTAAAGCAAAAAACACTGGTACAAAAATATTTTGTATATCTGGTAATGTTAATAACCCTTGCAATGTTGAAGAGGAAATGAGCATTCCCCTTAAAGAATTAATAGAAGTTCATGCTGGCGGTGTAATTGGTGGGTGGGACAACTTACAAGCCGTAATACCTGGTGGCTCTTCAATGCCTTTGATACCTCAAAAAACTTGTGAAACTCTTACAATGGATTTTGACTCTTTAGTTGCTGAAAAAAGTGGCTTGGGTACTGCGGGTATAGTAGTTATAAATAAGGATCAAGACATTATTAAATGTATGGCAAGAATTGCCAGATTTTACAAACATGAAAGTTGTGGGCAATGTACACCATGCAGAGAAGGTACTGGATGGATGTGGAGAATGTTAGAGAGAATGGCAAAAGGTGAAGCATCAAGAGATGAGGTGGATATGTTGACTGATGTTACAGGTCAAATCGCAGGACATACTATTTGTGCTTTTGGAGAAGGATCTTCTTGGCCAGTTCAAGGATTACTTCGACATTTTAAAAAAGAAATTGAAAAAAGAAATAATTTTATGCCAACATTTGATAAAGAAAAAAATATTCCATATTTAATAGATCAACATTTATTGGATAAAAAAGATGTTTAAATTAAAAGTTAATAATATTGAAGTCGAGATTGAAGAAGGATTAACTGTCCTTCAGGCATGCGAAAAAGCTGGCTTTGAAATCCCAAGATTTTGTTATCATGAAAAATTATCTATAGCAGGTAATTGCAGAATGTGTTTAGTTGAAATGGAAAAATCTGCAAAACCTGTAGCCTCATGTGCCATGCCTGCCGCAGAAGGTATGAACATAAAAACAAATACTACATTTGTTGAAAAAGCAAGAAAAGGAGTGATGGAATTTTTATTAGCAAACCACCCTTTAGATTGCCCCGTATGTGATCAGGGTGGTGAGTGTGATCTTCAGGATCAATCAATGTTTTATGGTATTGATAAATCAAGATACAAAGAAAACAAAAGAGAAGTTCCTGAAAAAAATATGGGACCATTAATAAAAACTCAAATGACTAGGTGTATACATTGTACAAGATGTATACGGTTTGCAACTGAAGTAGCTGGTGTAACAGAGCTCGGCGCAATAGGCAGAGGGGAAGATATGCAGATTACAACTTATCTTGAGCAGTCAATGAAATCTGAATTATCAGGAAATGTAGTAGATTTATGTCCAGTTGGAGCCTTAACATCAAAACCATATGTCTTTGAAGCAAGGCCTTGGGAGTTAAAAAAAACTGAAACAATCGATGTTATGGATGCAATTGGTTCAAATATTAGGGTTGATACATATGGATGGGAAGTAAAAAGAGTTCTACCAAGAATTAATGAAGATATTAATGAAGAATGGATTTCTGACAAAACAAGATATGCTTGTGATGGTTTGTTAAATCAACGCTTAGATATCCCTCATATAAAATATAATGGAAAATTTGAAAAGGCATCATGGGGTGAAGTTTTTAAGATATTGAAATCTAAGTTTAAAAATGTTGATAAAGATAAGATATGTGGAATTTCGGGCGATTTAATAAACATGGAAACACTTTATATATTCAAAGAATTTTTTAACAAAACATTAGGATCTCAAAATCTTGAATCAAGAAGTGATCATTCTTACTTAAATCCAGATAAAAGAGAGAATTATTTATTTAATTCAACAATTAATGGAATTGAAAATTCAGATTTTATTTTCCTTATTGGAACTAACCCAAGGTATGAAGCAACTATCTTAAATGCGCGCATTAGAAAAGCATACCTACAAAACAAAACTAAAATTATATCCTTGAATAACGTTGGTGATCTTACTTATCCTTATGAGTTTTTAAATGGTGATATCGAAAATATTAAGAGCATAACTGAAAATAAACATGAAATATCAAATTTAATTAAAGCTGCAAAAAAACCATTGATTATATTTGGTCAGTCTGCATTAAAAGCAAAATCAGCAAAATATGTGTTTGAATCTCTTAAATCATTTTTGAATTTGAATAACAAAATTTCAAATGAATGGAATTCTTTAAATGTAATTTCTGAAAATGCATCAACTGTGGGCAGTTTTGATTTAGGTTTATACAAAACGGAAAATGGTGACAATGAGGTTTTAATAGATTTAGAAAATCATAAATTCGAAATAGTATATTTATTGGGTCAAGATAATCTTAAATTCAAAAAAAAAAATGAATTTATAATTTACCAAGGCAGTCATGGAGATAAGGGAGCTGAGATTGCAGATATTATTCTTCCAGGAGCTGCTTACACTGAACAAAATGGTTATTATACAAACCTTGAGGGAAAACTACAAAAAGCTTACAAAGCATCTTATCCACCAGAAGATTCAAAAGAAGATTGGTCAATAATAAATGAATTAGCAGAAACAATGAATCATAGAAAACTATTCAATGATAAGGATGAATTAGATAGTAGCTTATTAAATCAAATAAATTTATTTATAGAAAAAAATAATTTAAAAGAATATTCAAATATTAAAAATTTAGATTTTACAAAAGAGAACTTAGAGATTAATAGTGAAAACTATTATTATTCCAATGCAATTGCCAGAGCATCTAAAACTATGCGTGAGTGCAAAAATGTAAAAGCTTACTTAAAATCTACAGGTACAGAAGGATAATAAAGTGGATTATTTACAAATAATATTTTCAGAAACTTATAAGATTTTATTTTTATTGGTTCCTGTATTAATTGCTGTTGCAATGATTGTTTGGTTTGATAGACGTATTTGGGCTTTTGTTCAAAAAAGACAAGGACCAAATGTTGTAGGACCTTTTGGCTTGCTTCAGTCTTTAGCTGACGCATTAAAGTATGTTTTTAAGGAAGTTATTATTCCTTCCAGTTCAAATAAAGTAATATTTATATTGGCGCCTATTGTAACAATGACTTTAGCATTAATCTCATGGGCCGTAATACCCTTTAGTGCAACTCAAGTATTAGCCGATATAAATGTTGGAATTCTTTATTTATTTGCCGTATCTTCTCTAGGTGTTTATGGAATTATCATGGGGGGTTGGGCCTCCAATTCAAAATACCCATTCTTAGGTGCTATTAGATCTGCTGCTCAAATGGTTTCTTATGAGGTTTCAATAGGTGTTATTATAATTAATGTTTTACTATGTGTTGGTTCATTAAATTTAAATGATATTGTAATTGCACAGAAGGATTTATGGTTTGTAATTCCTTTATTTCCCATGTTTGTAATTTTCTTTATATCAGCTTTAGCAGAGACTAACCGTCCCCCATTTGATTTACCTGAAGCTGAAGCTGAACTTGTTGCAGGTTATCAAACTGAATATTCAGGAATGATGTATGCAATGTTTTGGTTGGGAGAATATGCTAATATACTTTTAATGTGTGCCATGGGCTCAATCCTTTTTTTAGGTGGATGGCTCTCTCCAATAGATCTATATCTGTTTAATTTAATTCCAGGTGCTATTTGGTTGATATTTAAGATATTATTTTTATTTATTTTGTTTGCATTGGTAAAATCAATTGTACCAAGATATAGGTATGATCAGTTAATGAAATTAGGTTGGAAAATATTCTTACCACTATCATTAACATGGGTCGTGCTTACAGCTAGCTATTTATTTTACTTCAACCTACTACCAACTAGTTAACTATGAAAATTTCAAGAATATTAAAAATAATTTTTATGTTAGATTTCTTAGCTGGCCTTGCTATTGCTCTAAGAGAAATTTTTAAATCTAAAAAAACAATTAATTATCCTTTTGAAAAAGGGAAAATTAGTCCACGATTTAGAGGTGAACATGCATTGAGAAGATATCCTAACGGTGAAGAAAGATGTATAGCATGCAAATTATGTGAAGCTGTATGTCCTGCACAAGCAATTACAATTGAATCTTCTGAGAGAGAAGATGGAAGCAGAAAAACTACAAGATATGATATCGATATGATGAAATGTATTTACTGTGGTCTCTGTGAAGAATCTTGCCCTGTTGATGCAATTGTTCAAGGGCCAAATTTTGAATTCTCAACAGAAACTAGAGAAGAGCTTTATTATACTAAAGAAAAACTTTTAGATAATGGAGATAGATGGGAAAATATTTTAGATGCAAATATTAATGCAGATAAAGCCCATAGGTAATTAATATGCTAGCTCATTCAATTTTTTTTTATATCTTTTCATTAATAGCCATTATTTCTGCGATAATGGTAACTGTTTCTAAAAATACAGTTCACTCTGTTTTCTTTTTAATTTTAGATTTCATTAGTATTTCTTGCTTATTTATCATGATTGGTGCTGAATTCCTTGGTATGATAATGTTGATTATTTATGTTGGAGCAGTAGCTGTCTTATTTTTATTTGTTGTGATGATGCTTAATGTTGCTCAACAAAAAAATCAATGGTTTAGTGCTAGAGAAAGTTCAAAACATATTCCAATTGGATTAATTATTAGTGCTATTATATTTTTTGAATTAATAATTGTTATTGGTGGATGGAAATACAAGCCAAATTTAGTTTCAGCAATGTCTTTAAATATAGATAGTGGTATTAGTAATACACACGCAATTGGTTATGTTTTATATACTAATTACATTCATATTTTTCAATTAAGTGGAATGATTTTATTAGTTGCAATGATAGGGGCTATTGTTCTTACATTTAGAAAAAGATCTGGAGTTAAAACACAGAGTTACTTTAGCCAAATATCTAGGGAAAGATCAGATGGAGTTGAATTGATTGACGTTAAAAGTAATGAAGGAGTTAAATCTGATGATTGATATAGGCTTGGGTCACTACCTCACTTTGGGAGCAATAATATTTACCATTGGTATAGTTGGTATATTTTTAAACAGAAAAAATATTATAGTCATATTAATGAGTATAGAGCTTATTTTATTAGCAGTAAATATTAACTTAGTAGCGTTTTCTATATTTTTGAATGATATAACGGGACAAATTTTTACTCTCTTTATATTAACTGTAGCTGCAGCGGAAGCTGCAATAGGTTTAGCAATAATTGTGGTTTATTATCGAAACTCATCATCAATAAGAGTTGAAGAGATAAATAGTTTAAAGGGGTAATATGGAATTTGCATTATTATTTCTTCCACTACTAGCCTCTATTATATCTGGTTTTTTTGGTAAATTTATAGGTGATAGAAATTCAGAAATAATAACCAGTGCATTTGTTTCAATTTCAGCACTGTTATCCTTGATTTTATTTTATCAAGTTATTGTCAGTGGTTATGAAAACAATTTAGTTATTGCTACCTGGATTAGTTCAGGAACACTTGATGTAAATTGGTCTATTAAGGTGGACGCCTTGTCTTCAGTAATGCTTGTTGTTGTAACCTTGGTTTCTTCGTTAGTTCATATTTATTCAATAGGTTATATGTCTCATGATCCACATAAACCAAGATTTATGGCATATCTTTCTCTCTTTACATTTGCAATGTTAACATTGGTAACATCAGATAATTTCCTTCAATTATTTTTTGGGTGGGAAGGTGTAGGCCTTTGTTCGTACTTTTTAATTGGCTTTTGGTTTAAAAAAGATTCAGCAAATGCGGCTGCTATAAAAGCTTTTGTGGTAAATAGGATAGGTGATTTTGGGTTTGCCTTAGGAATATTTTTAATTTTCTATCTATTTGACACTGTTAATTATTCTGAGGTATTTCAACAAATTCCACAAATTGTTGATAAAAAATTATTATTTTTAGGAATGCATATCAAGGCCATTGATCTAATTTGTATTCTTTTATTTATTGGTGCCATGGGTAAATCGGCTCAAATTATTTTACACACATGGTTACCTGATGCTATGGAAGGTCCAACACCTGTATCTGCGTTAATACATGCAGCTACAATGGTTACTGCAGGTGTTTTTTTAGTTGTCAGATGTTCACCAATCTTTGAATATTCTCCTTTAACCTTAAATATTATTACAGTAGTAGGAATGACAACTGCTTTTTTTGCTGCAACAGTAGCTTTAGTTCAAACAGATATTAAAAAAATAATTGCTTATTCAACGTGTAGTCAGTTAGGTTATATGTTCTTTGCTACTGGTGTTGGCGCTTACAATGTTGCAATGTTTCATTTATTTACTCATGCGTTTTTTAAGGCATTACTTTTCTTGGGATCTGGATCTGTGATCCATTCATTTAAAGATGAACAAGATATTAATCAAATGGGAGCTGTGTATAAAAAACTACCTTATACTTGGATTTTAATGATTATTGGTACTCTAGCTCTTACAGGCTTTCCTTTCCTTTCTGGCTTTTATTCAAAAGATGCAATTATAGAATTTGCCTATCTTAGAGGTAACACTGTAGGCTATTATGCTGCTGGTGTTGGTATTTTAACAGCTTTACTTACTTCAATATACTCTTGGAGATTAATTTTTAAAACATTCCATGGAACTTATAATAATAAAAAATTAAAAATTGATGAAATGCACGAGTCACCTGTAGTTATGCTTATACCCTTGATTGTACTAGCAATTGGTGCAATTTTTGCAGGTTTTTTATTTAAAGATTTATTTATTGGTCATGGAGAGGAAAATCATTTTTGGGGTGAGTCTATTAAGTTTTTAAACCCACTAAGTACAGATCATCCACCCTTATGGATTATTTTAATTACACCCATACTTGTTTTATTATCTATTCCAATTGCTTACTATTTATTTGTAAAAAATAAAGAGACGGTAAATCAATTTGCCCAATTTAATAAACCTTTATATAATTTTCTAGTTAACAAATGGTACTTTGATGAATTATACAATATCATATTTATTCAATCTTCCAAAAAAATGGGTTTATTTTTTTGGAAGATAGTTGATATTAAGATCATTGACAGATTTGGTCCTGATGGAATTTCATCTATAATTAAAAATTTATCAATAAAAGCCAGCAAATTTCAAAGTGGATTTATTTATCAATATGCCTTTATGATACTATTAGGCCTTTCTGCGCTATTAACCTTTTTAATTTTATACTAATGAATTTTCCAATTTTATCATCATTAATTCTTTTACCAACTATTGGAGCTTTATTTTTATTATTTTCAAAAGATAAAAATTCAAGTACTGTTAAATATGTTGCTTTGTTCACTTCTTTTGTTAATTTTTTAATCTCAATTTATTTATGGTATTTATTTGATCCATCAACATCTAACTTTCAATTTGTCGAAGATAGAGAGTGGTTAAAGGGATTTATTAATTATAAAGTTGGTATAGATGGAATATCAATTCTGTTTATTATTTTAACAACTCTTATAACCCCTCTCTGCATAGTATCAGTTAATAATACAATTAAAGATAGATTAAGAGATTTTCTTATTGCGATATTAGTGATGGAAAGTTTAATGATAGGAGTTTTTTGTTCACTTGATTTGGTGGTATTTTACTTATTCTTTGAAGCTGGATTAATTCCAATGTTCTTAATCATTGGAATTTGGGGTGGAGCAAGAAGAGTTTATTCAGCTTTTAAATTTTTTTTATATACATTACTAGGTTCTGTTTTAATGTTGGTTGCAATAATTTCAATTTATTGGATTGCTGGCACAACTGATATAGTCCAACTTTATGACTTAGGTATTGACAGTCAATATCAAAACTTATTATGGCTGGCTTTTTTCAGTTCTTTTGCTGTTAAAACTCCTATGTGGCCTGTTCATACTTGGCTACCTGATGCACACGTAGAAGCACCAACGGCAGGATCAGTCTTACTTGCTGCCATTTTATTAAAAATGGCTGGATACGGATTTATTAGATTCTCATTAGCCCTGTTCCCAGTAGCTTCAGAATTATTTACTCCATTAGTTTATTCATTGAGTTTAATTGCGATTATTTACGCATCATTAATTGCATTAATGCAGGAAGATATGAAAAAATTAATAGCATATTCTTCAGTTGCTCACATGGGATTTGTAACTTTGGGTATCTTTACAATTACACAACAGGGTATTGAAGGAAGTATAATCCAAATGATAAGCCATGGTCTCGTTTCAGCTGCATTATTTTTATGTGTTGGTGTAATTTATGATCGTATGCATTCAAGACTTATTAAAACTTATGGCGGTCTAGTTTCTGTTATGCCCAAATATTCAATTCTATTCATGTTATTTACTTTAGCTGCATTAGGACTGCCTGGAACTAGTGGTTTTATAGGTGAATTTCTTATTTTAATGGGTGTTTTCAAAGATAATTTTTTAGTAGCAGTTATTGCTAGTTTTGGAGTAATTTTTGGAGCTGCATACATGTTATGGTTATACAGAAGAGTAGTTTTTGGAAATTTAATAAACAAAGATCTTTTAAAAATACCAGATTTAAATAATTCAGAAAAATTTATCTTATGGAGTTTAGCTATACCAGTGGTATTCTTTGGTTTTTATCCAGAGCCACTTATTAATACAATTGAAGTATCGGTAAAAGATTTAATTGAAATGTATAATTCCAACCTAAACATGCACTCTCTTGAGGTGCAAAATTAATGAATAATTTGAATTACATTTCTCCAGAAATTTTTATCTCTTTATCTATAATGTTTTTATTAATCCTAGGTGTTTTTAAAAAAAATAGTTCAAGTTTAATTCATAATCTTTCTATAGGACTTTTGTTAGTTACTGGAATTTTAATATTAAATAATCCTTCTGAAAGTGATGTAAATTTATTTGGGAATAGTTATATAATTGACAAACTTTCATCGTTAATGAAAATTATTACAATTATAGGGGGAGTCTTTGTTTTATTAATTTCAACAAAATATTTAAAAATATCTAAAATTTTCTTAATAGAGTATCCAATTTTAATTCTTTGTTCAATTTTAGGAATGTTAGTTATGATTAGCTCTAATGATCTTATGGTTTTTTATATTGGGCTTGAGCTACAATCATTAGCCCTGTATGTTTTGGCATCATTTAATAGAGATCAATTAAAATCATCTGAATCAGGTCTTAAATATTTTGTATTAAGTGCGCTTTCTTCTGGTCTATTACTTTATGGTTGCTCTCTAATTTATGGGTTTTCTGGATCAACTAATTTTAATATTATTGGTAATGCTATGGATTCTACTCATTATGGTTTAACATTCGGAATAGTTTTCATTTTAGTTGGATTAGCTTTTAAAATAGCTGCCGTACCATTTCATATGTGGGCGCCTGATGTTTATGAGGGATCCCCAACATCTGTAACATTATTTTTTGCAATAGTTCCTAAAGTTGCGGCCTTAACTGCATTTATTAGATTTCTATATGTTCCATTTTTTAATATGATTGATCAATGGCAACCTATCATAATCTTTATATCAATTGCTTCAATGATATTTGGAGCTGTTGCAGCGATTGGACAAAATAATTTAAAAAGATTAGTTGCATACAGTTCTATTGGTCACATTGGCTATGCTTTGGCAGGACTTTCTGTTGGAACTAATGAGGGTATTCAAGCATCTATAGTTTACATATCTATCTACTTAGTAATGAATCTGGGACTATTTAGCTTTTTGCTTATGATGAAAAGAAATGATCAATACTTTGAAACCATTGATGATTTATCTGGACTATCAAAAAACCATCCAGTTTTATCCTTATCTTTACTTGTTATACTTTTTTCATTAGCTGGTATTCCTCCATTGGCAGGATTTTTTGCCAAATTTTATATATTTAAATCTGCAATTGAACAATCAATGTATTTTCTGGCAATTGTTGGCTTATTATCAACTGTGATAGCTGCATTTTACTATTTAAGAATAATTAAGGTCATTTATTTTGACGAAGAAAGAGAAAAATATGACACAGATCATAGTGTTTGGCTGAGAGTATCATTAACTTTTTCAACGTTGTTAATTCTTTTGTACTTTATCTTCCCTAGTAAATTAGTTGAAATCGTATCTAGAGTTAATATTATTTAATGAAGTTAAAAAATTTCAATTTTAAAATTGTAAATAGTACAAACGATCTAGCTATTCAAATAATTAAAAATACAAATAATAAATAAGGAATTGTAATTGCTGAAAAACAAAAAAA
>Ga0209709_10005228_pt1 | contig 10252 bp, 6 predicted proteins | sample ArcticOcean_MG_C_2_FD_187435 | JGI IMG/M metagenome (GOLD analysis project Ga0209709, IMG submission 187435) | Marine microbial communities from western Arctic Ocean - ArcticOcean_MG_CB4_136 (SPAdes) (version 2) | ecosystem: Environmental > Aquatic > Marine > Oceanic | place: Arctic Ocean...
CTTCTTCAATAGCGTCATTAGCGTTACGACCGAATTCATGATTGTTTGAATGAGGATTACCGAAGTTTTCTGAAAAAAAAGGTAACATTTTATCTAAGGTCTTCTTAGATACGGGGGTTGTTGCTTGATAGTCTAAATAGATTTTATTACTCATTTTGCTTGCGATTCTGTTTTGTTTTTGTTCTACTACTAACTATAATCAAAAAAGGTTGTTAATAAACACGTTTTTGACGTTAAAATTCTAGTTATTCTGTATATATTACAAATTGGAGATTCAATCAATGAATCCTCCAATTTATATATGCTTAGAGGACCTTTAGGAAACAACAAATATAAACCGAAATTTTCAGGGCATGACACATTCCCTTTTCGTTATGCATGGCTGACTAAGTTTGTCCATTATGTTGAAGACGGTAATATAAAAAAGATCAAAGAATTTGAACAAAATAAGTTAAATACCATTGCAGATTTTGGTGTCGGTTTAAATATGGTTAAATCCATACGACATTGGAGCATTGTCACAAAAATATGTGACAAAGAATTCAAACTAACTGACTTTGGTAAGATGATTTTTTCTAAAAAAGATTCGTTTGATCCTTATTTAGAAAAATCAGAAACTTTATGGTTGCTTCACTGGATGTTAGCAAGTGATCCGACATTAACTACCTGGTATTACATATTTAATTATCATCAATCTATTGTCATTAATAAAGATAAATTATTAAGTGATATTGTCTCTGTTGGAAAATTTTCTAAATGGCGTGGAATGAGTGCTAACACTATTAAACGAGACATCGATTGCTTTATGAGAACTTATACGTTCTCAAATAAAAAAGGAGAAGTAACTGAGGATAGTATTGAATGTCCTTTAGCTGAACTTGGTTTAATTTTTTCAACTTATTCTAAGGGAGAATATGAAGTTCAACGTGGACCGAAACTTACCTTAAGTGATAAAATTTTTGAATATGCACTAAATGATTATTGGTCAAAACAAACTAATCAAATTATTACTTTTGAAAAATTAATGTATGACTATGGTTCCCCTGGAAAGGTTTTCCAGCTTGATGAAAAGTCTATGGAAGAATATTTAGAAAAACTTGAAAATGAAGGTAAAAACTTTGTCTTTAATAGAGGTGCGGGTGGATTAAGACAAATCACTAAAGTTAAAAAAATATCAGAAGTTCAATTATTAAAGAACTGCTATAAGAGGGTTGCTTAATGGATCAATTATCTTTTAGTAATATTAGCATTAACTCTAGCTTTCAACGTTCAGCAAGAATTGATAATAAAATTTCAAAAGAATTTTTAGAACATTTTATTTTTCATGACACCAGTAAGAAGGTTTTAAACCAAATAGCAAGTTCGTTAATTAATTCTAATCAATCTGGTTTTACTTTAACAGGGCCTTATGGAACGGGTAAATCTTCACTTGCTTTATTTCTAAAAGCTTTAATTTCAAAAGATGCAGCTATTAAGAAGCAAGCTGAGAAGATCTCTGAATTTAATAGTAAACATTTATTCTCTAGAGTGTTTCTTAATAAGAAGAGTTGGTTTACATTAAATGTAATTGGTTCAAAAAACGATCCAATTGAAAGTATTTCAGAGCAGATTGATCAATCAGTTAAAGAGCACTGGGTATCAAAAGGAATTCCTCCATCTCTTAAAACAAAGACTAAAAAAACTGTAGCAGGGGTCATTAAAAGCTTAAAAAATCTATCTATTGAGCTTCATAAGAAAGACCATGGTTTGATCTTAATGGTGGATGAAATGGGTAAGTTTTTAGATTTTGCATCAAGTGTAGGCTCTGATTTGAACCTATTTCAGGAGATTGCTGAGAATTTCTCTAATTTAAGACTTAATAAAGAAGCAGATCCTTTATTTATTGGTATTTTACACCAACCTTTTGAAGAGTATGCATCAAGTCTAGGTAGGTCAGTACAAGAAGACTGGCAGAAAATTCAAGGTAGATTTGAAGATATTCCTTTTTCAATTAATTCAGAAGAAACCGCTCACTTAATTTCAAAAGCAATTAAACAGAAAAAAGAAGATAAACAATTTACAGTCCTTGCTAACAATATTATCAAAACAATTAACAATAAACCTAACAAAAGCTATGCAGATATTTTAGCAAAATGTAATCCTATTCATCCGTTAGTAACCCTTTTGTTAAATCCAATTTCAAGACAACGATTTGGTCAAAATGAAAGAAGCATTTTTAGTTTTTTAAGCTCAGGTGAGCCGAATGGTTTTTTATATTTTTTACAAAATTCAGAAATTAAAAATGAACTATATACTCTTGATAAACTATTTGATTATTTACAAGTAAATCTAGAGCCAAGTATTTTAGTATCAAATATTTCCCAAGCATGGTCAGAAGCATCAGATTCAATTAGAAGAGCAGAGTCGTTAGATGATAACGAGATAATAAGAATTACCAAAGTAATAGCTTTAATAGATTTATTTGGAAAAAATATTTCTTTATTTGCTTCAAAAACTATTCTTAGTAATTGTCTTGATATCAGTGATAGCAAATTATCAAAAATATTAAAAAACTTAGAAGATAAAAAAATAATTGTCTTTAGAAAGTTTAAAGATGCCTATGCATTATTTTCTGGTTCAGACATAAATCTTGAAGAAGTAACAGAACTTAATAAATCTAAAATCATGGATGATTATGATATCATTTTATCACAACTTCCAAATTTACAACCCGTTGTTGCTAAAAAACACTTTCATGAAACAGGAACACAAAGAATATTTCAAAGATTTTGTTTAGTATTAACTAGTGTTAAAAAAGTAGTTGAAGAAATTGTGAGACTAGATATCTCAAACGTAAGTGCGGGTGCTTTTGTTTTTTTATGCAAAACTAAAGGGGATAGTCAAAAAGATTTTGATAATAAAGTATTAGCGTTATCTAAGATTAAGTTTCCAAAACCAGTTATTATTGGTAGCTCCATAACGTACTTAGAGTTCTTTAATCATGCATTAGAGATTGCAGCATTAAAGCGTGTTAAATCTACAGTTCTTGCAATTGAAGGTGATGCAATCGCTAAAAAAGAATTAAATGGAAGACTATCAGCTTTCCAAAACTTGTTATTCAACTCATTATATTTAAATTTTGAAAATGCTAATTGGGTGTTTAATAATAAGAAAATAGAGATGAGTAATTTATCTTCTATAGCTTCAGTAGTTAGTGACAAAGTTTTTCATGCAACTCCAATTATTCAAAATGAATTAGTTGTTAGAGATAAGTTATCAGCAATGTCTATGGGTGGTGCTACGAGCCTTATTCAAAAAATATTTAATTCAAGTCATCTTAAAAACCTTGGTATGGAAGGTCACCCATCAGAGTTTGGAATTTATTTATCATTAATTAAAACTAATAATCTGCATGTTAAAAAAGATGAGGAATATGAGTTTTCAATTAAAGGTACAAAAAATGCTAGTTTAAAAACTCTATATGATGAATTTTTAAAATTAATTAAGAACTCTAAAGAACCTGTTAATCTAATTGATATTTATACTCATTTTAGCAAACAGCCCTTTGGTATTAAGATAGGAGTACTACCTATACTGATTTCTATTTTCTTTAAAATATCTGAAGGAACATGTGCTCTTTATAATAAGGATGAACAAGGGCGTGAGAGTTTAGTAACTGAGTTTGATCAAAGAATTGCTGAAAGACTTTATCATTTACCTGAAACTTTAAAGATCATGTTTGTTAAGATTGAAGGAGAAAAACAGAAAATATTAGATGAATTTAAAAAATATGTTGAAACTAAATTTTTAGACAAAAAGCCAATTGAAAATGCAACACCCTTATATGTATTAAAGCCAATTGTTGTTAATGCATATAAACTTCCAGATTATGCAAGAAAAACTAGAAACTTTAATGATAAAAGAGTTTTAGTATTAAGAGACGAGTTGTTGTCCACACAAAATCCTTATGAGCTTTTATATAAAAAAATACCAGAAATTTGTGGAACCGAAGATCCTAAAAAATTAATTAATGAGTTTGATAAAATATACTCTCAATTAGATAAAGTGTTTGATGAGCTTCTAAAAAACTTTAAATCACAAATTCTAAAAATATTTCAATCAGACCCTAATATTTCAGATATGGATTTTAACACTATTAAACTTTGGGCTAAAAAAATTGGGCCCCTAGATCCATTTTCTGCAAAAATTAATGAACTATCAGATGATAAATGGCTAGAGCAAATTATTTCCTATGCTGCAAATAAACCTGCTAATGAATGGAGTGACCAGGATTATGAGAATGCCATGTTAGCAATTGAAGAAATGGTTAGACACTTTATTGTTTCTTATAGACTTCATACATTACGTGAAAACCATTCTGATACTAAAATTATTGATATAGCAATCTTTGATGGAAAAAATCCCGAGCGTTCATCAAAATTTTATGAATTTAAAAATGATAAAAGCAATACTGTTGATAAAATTTCTCAAGATGTTTTAAAATTATTAGAAACTCAAAATTTAAATGAATCACAAAAAGGAGAAGTAGTTTTAAAAGTATTAAGAAAGATTATGAATTTTTCTAACAAAAAAAATAAAGAATTAGCATGAAAAAAACCAAACATATTTTAGGTCTTTCAGGTGGAAAAGACAGTGCAGCTCTTGCAGTGCATATGAATAACAAGCATCCTGAAATAGATGTTGAATATTTTTTTACAGACACAGGGTATGAGCTTAAAGAAACTTATTCGTTTTTAGATAAATTAAAAACACGTTTAGATAAACCCATCCATTATATTCACCCAACTAATAGTTTTGATTATTATATGAAAAAATATAATAACTTTCTCCCATCCCAGATGGCTAGATGGTGCACGATCGAGATGAAACTAAAGTCTATGGAGAAATGGTTAAAACCAGCACTTGATGAAGGTCAGGAAATTATTACTTATGTAGGTATTCGTTATGATGAGCGTGGAAGAGTTGGATATAAACCCACAAATCCATTGATTAAAGCGAGATTTCCCTTCATTGAAGACACTATTGATAAAGAAGCTGTGATGGAAATTTTAGAAACGAGTGGGTTAGGATTACCTGATTATTATAAGTGGAGATCAAGATCAGGATGCACGTTTTGTTTCTTTCAAAAGAAATCTGAGTGGGTGGGTTTAAAAGAAAATCATCCTGAAGCATTCGAGCATGCAAAAAGTTTAGAGAAAACTTCTGATAAACATGACAGTCCCTTTACTTGGATTAAAGGATTACCTTTAAAAGAACTTGAGAAACCAGAAAATATTGCAAAGATCAAAGCACATCATGAAAAACAAATAGAGAAATTAAAAATGAAAAAGAGAAAGAAACATGAATCTAATCCTTTCCTAAAAGGAGAAGATCTTAACATAGAGGAAAATCTAGCACTTGACGATGTCTCTTCGTCTTGTTTAATTTGTCATAAATGAGTGATTATCAGTATCCACTAAGTACAGGCAGAAGTAATATTCTTGGAACAGAAGCATTTAGAAACCTATTAGGACAAAGTCTATTAGAAGCAAAGAAAGAAGTCGTAATATTATCTGCTTTTATAACGTTAGAAGGTATCAAATGGCTAAATGATAATTTTTCCAAAAATAAAATTAAATGCACCATAATTGCAAGATGGAACAATGGAGATCTAGTACAAGGTTCTTCAGATTTAGAGTGCTATGAAGTGTGTAAAAAAAATGGATGGAGTTTTAAAATATTAAAAGATCTGCATGCAAAAATAATGCTAGTCGATGACAAGGATCTATTTATAGGGAGTCCAAATTTAACTGGAAGAGGCATGAACTTAGTTCCAGTTTCAAATAAAGAAATGGGTGTTAAATTAGAAGCTACACCTAGCGATACAAGTATTATTAATAATTTAATAGAAGAAGCAATTTTAGTTGATGACGAACTATATAATCAATTTAAAATGTGGAAAGATAAATTACCAAAATTAAAAAAACTATCTTATCCTGAATTTCCAGATGTAATCAAAAATAAGTTTGTTGAAAAATATAATAAATTATGGGTACATAATTTTCCATGGGCTAAAGCAAATGAATTATTAGCTTTAGATAATTTAAGTGATAATGCCAATCATGATTTAGAATTATTAGGTCTAAACAAAGATAATTTTAATAGTGATTTAATAAAACAAAACCTTTTAAACTCAAGGGTGTATAATTGGTTAATAAATCAAATTAAAAAACAAGAAAATGAAGAAATATATTTTGGGAATTTATCATCAATAATTCATAATTCACTTTTAGATGATCCAACACCTTACAGAAAGAATGTAAAAGAATTACAAGCTAATTTATACAGTTACATTAAAGTTTTTTTAAAGAATGAAATTGATATTGATGTTCCTTATAAAAAATCAGAAAGATTAAGACTTAAAAATTAATGTATTAATTTATCTTGTTCATCAAGTAGTTCTGTAAGTATTTGTCCCCACTTTTCTTTTATTATAACAAATGTTTTTATATCCACACTTGATGCGGCTAGCTCATCTTCAGCTCTAGTGAAAGCCATCAGCATTAAATCAACTATTTCCACATTAGTTTTATCAAGCTGATCTGCTAATGATTGATAAAGTTTTGTATAAAACTTATGATCTTGATTTATATTTAGAAAAGCTGTTTTTCCATTTACTTCTGTTGAAAAGAATTCACTTCCTAGCCATGAATTAAAATCAATATTAATTTCTAATTTTTTGCCTTGTTGAACCAGTTTGTTTAATTGTTCTGGAGTTAAAGTTCTTCCCTCAGTCTCTGCTATTTTTTTATATTTATCCTTTATTTCTTGTTCAATTTGAGCTGGGGTTTTAGTTTCACCTAAGATTTTAGATCTAGTAATAACTTCTCTTTTTTTAAAAATTCTATCAGCAATAGTTGGGCTACGCTTATCGGTTGATCTTGTGCCTTCAGCTTTTTTATCTAACTGTGCCATATATTGACTTCGTAACAATTTAAATCTTTTTGTAATCTCAACTCTAATTTTTAAATTAGGATCATTATCTATATCCTCTTGTGTAATACCCTCATCCTCTTTTACTTCAGGAGTGACAGGTCCTAAATTTCTTACACCTTGCTTGTTGTTTGAAACACCAAAAATTTCATCAAGAATAGGGTCAAATCTAATCTCACAACCCCAATACCTATCTTTCAATTCATAAGATTTAAAATATCCAAAGTTTCCAAAGTCTATTTCTCTACCATCTCTAACAAATGAAATTCCTAAATTTCTATTTAAATGATTTTGAAATTTAGTAACCTTAGATGTTTCTTTTCTCCATATTTCATCTTTAATAAATGAAAATTTAAAAATTATATCTGATTTTTCAGGTTTACCTGATATTGGATTAGTAAATGCGACTTCAATTTTTCCTTCTCTAGGATCTTCATCATTTGATTTTAATTCCATTATTGCTTCTTTTTCATATCCTGGAACATTGTTTGGTGTAGTTAAATATAAGGGATCATTTGCTATCAACTCTTCATCAAAATCACTATCCACAACTTTGTATCTAATATTTACTTTATTTTTAAAAGAACTATTTTTATCTAAGTAATGTCGAAAGACTCTGCATAAGTTTTTAGACATTCTTCTGTATAAAGTTTCTCCACGAGCTATATCTAACTTGTCACAGTTAGACCAAATAATAGCTGTTCCGGAATTACCTTTTTTAATTTCTTTTATTACGTATTCTGGCAATTCTTTTTCTTCAATATCATTAATATTTTGTTGATTATTATTTTTAGTCTCTTCTATATCCAAATATGTAAATAAATTTTTAGAATTTTTCCAAGAATAAACTTCAACATGTTTACACTGGCTAACTGATGCATTTGGCAAACCTATACCAAATCGACCTATGCCTTTCCTAGATTTCAACTTAGTCCCATTTCCAAATTGCAAACTCATCTTTAAGGTTTCTTCATCCATACCAATACCATCGTCAAGTATTACTATTTCTGATATTTGTTTCATTGGTCGGTTTCCTTTTATAATATTTTTTTCAAACACTAATATTTGAATATTTTTTGCCTTTGCTTCTATAGAGTTATCTAAAAGTTCAGAAATAGCGGAGGCAGTGTCTTTATAACCATTGTCACGAAAACTCTCGATTGCAGTTTTTGCTGGTATTATGGGAGGATTACTCATGTAATTTTTTGTAATAGTTATCAAACAATGTAAAGCAATATTTTTCATCAGGCAACCCTATTAGATTGTCCTTAACATCAATTAATAAACATTCTGATTTTCCACCAAATTTTGGTCCCCTTAAACCTCTCCCTAACATTTGAGAATATATTATTGGCGATGTAGTTGGTCTTGCAATAAATATTGCTTCAGTACCAGGGGCATCAAATCCAGTTGATAAAACACCATAATTAAAAATAATTTTAATTTCTTTATTTTTAAAATCTTTTACAATTTTTTTTCTTATAGAGGCTGATGTTTTGTCATCAATCTTAGCAACCTTCATTCCAGATAAAATACAAATTTTATGAAGTAATTTTGTATGCTTAAGAGAGCACGCAAATACAATAGTACTCAAATTTTGCTCATAAAGATTTGATAATTCTCCATATATACAAATATTTCTTTCTATATCTTCACCCATTTTTTTTATTAATTCAGGACTTAAACCCTCATCAAAATTACTTAATATTTTTTCTTGCTCTTCTGAGGTAAATTCAAAATTAAAATCAGTTTTAACTTGATGAGTTTTTATGTGTGATAAAACTCCTTCCTTTTGTAAATAATTTATTGGCTCGTCATTTTCAAGCTCTTTATTATTATCGTCTGAAATAGTAATTTTATTTTTTAAAAAATAATTTGATAATTTTTCAGTTTGATCAATGTAATATCCGCCTGGTGTAGCAGATAAACCAATCAAAACAGTAAAATCTAATTTTGTAATAAATTCAATTGAATCTCTAAAAGTTTTAGCAGGAACCATATGGGCCTCATCTGCAATTATGAATTTAGATTTTGTTCTTATGTGTTCTAAAATTTTAGAACCTGTATTGTTTATACGCATCCTGTGTAGTTTAGGATAAGTGCAAATAATAATACCTCCAGAGTAATTTTTAATTTCATCTAAATTTTGATCTTTTAATCTTATTAGTGGTAAATCATGTGTTCCGTATAAACTCCATAAATTTTCAAAAGAGTCTTTTGCCTGATCACATAGTTCATCACTATGAGCCAACCATATTAAAAAATTATGAGATAAAAAATTTGTTTTTTGATTATAATCTAGCAAGGATGCAATGGTAGTTTTGGTTTTGCCAGAACCAGTTGGCATATGTATGATTGTTTTATAGTTATTTTCATAAATATTTTGAATTAATTTATTTTTAATTCTAATTTGAAAATTTTCTAAGCCAAACGTTTCTTCTTTTTTTTTACCAAATAAGGATTTTATAAAATTTATAATTTTATTAACTATTAATATAAAAAAATTATTTTTTTTAACTACATTGTCAGTTCTTAATATAAAGTTATTCTCCTCTTCTATAACTTCATCAGGAAGGTATTCATTAGATAGATCAAATATTTCAATTAAACGATAATGAGAATGAAACTTTCTATTCCAGGCTCTATTGATAATTTGTTTTTCTATTTCTTGAGTTATATTTTTATCTGTTTTTTCAAATTCCAAATGTGATTTATAATTGTTTGGTAAAAAATGAATTACATAGCCTCTTAAAAGAGCATCTGAGAAAATGTCATATCCATTGCTCTTAATCAATAAATTTGCAATCATTGTTTCATTGATATTTTTATTTGTTATTAATGAGATAGCTTCTAACTCCTCTTTTCCTATTATTTCTTGGAGTACAGGCATGCCCATTTTGATTAAATGAGTTTCTAAATCTAATTTTTCTAATTCCATTTTAATTAGATTAATTCATTAAGTTGTTTTATTGCTTTGCTGTGTGTGATCACGATTAATTCACCCCTTGCTCTTGATAGTCCTGTATAAATTTTTTCTGCATTTTCTTTGTTAATTTCCTGGAAATTAACTAGAATTATTACTCTTTTTTCCAAACCTTTAAAACTTCTAATATCTGAAAATGAGATAGAATTTTCCTCTTTTACGTCCATATAAGGCAGGGAATAATCCCAAGCCCCTATAACTTTTAAACCAATTTTTGTAAGCTCTTTAGTCATAGATTTATATGACCCATATTTACTTGGCAGCATACTATCAACACCTAGAATTCCTATATCTTTT
>Ga0209709_10005231_pt1 | contig 10248 bp, 12 predicted proteins | sample ArcticOcean_MG_C_2_FD_187435 | JGI IMG/M metagenome (GOLD analysis project Ga0209709, IMG submission 187435) | Marine microbial communities from western Arctic Ocean - ArcticOcean_MG_CB4_136 (SPAdes) (version 2) | ecosystem: Environmental > Aquatic > Marine > Oceanic | place: Arctic Ocean...
ATTATAATCATGAGCTGGGTAAACAAAGGTTTCCTCTGGTAGTTTTAATAACTTATTAAAAATTGAGTTATAAGCATCTTTAGCACTTCCATTTTGAAAATCTGTTCGACCTGTTCCATTGATAAGTAAAGTGTCTCCAGAAAACAAATAATCATTCATTAAAAAACTAAAACTGTCAGATGTATGACCTGGGGTATGAAGTGCTTTTATCTTTAATTGATCAAGCTTGATAATTTCTTCATCTTTAACTTTAATTTCTACAGTATCAGCTGGAGTATGATCACCCATAATGGTTATACACTTTGTCTGATCTTTTAATTTACTGGCTCCTGTAATATGATCAGCGTGGATATGAGTATCAATCACCTTTACTAATTTTAAATTTAATTTGTTAAGTAATTTAATATAAATCTCAACATTTTCTAATACTGGATCAATGATTAGAGCCTCTCTACCTTTCGCAGAAGCCACAAGATAAGTATATGTACTAGAAGCTTTATCAAATAACTGTTTAAACAACATAATAAGATAATACCATAATCTAAGAGTTTTGTATTTATGTAATATACTTCAATATATTTTTTGCAGGATTAGTTTTTTTAATCCAATCTTTTGGTATGCTCTTTAAACCATTTTTTGCTGCAAAATAAGCACCAACAAAATTAGCACGAGAGCAATTACAGCCACCAGCTTTTATAGTTTTAATAATTGCATTTTTGTAACTTTTAGATGTGATGATTGCATGGATAGAGCCATTAAATGTACCTGGATAACTGCACGCTTTACCAAATTTTTTTACAACAATGTTATGGGATATATTTTTAAGTTTTTTAACTTTTTTAATGTTTTCAATGACATTCTTAAAATAATTATTTTTAGCATTCAATCGTATAAATGAATTAATGGGGTCTTTTTTACCATCATCAGCCAGATTAATGATCTTAAGTTTAGCTAGTGCAAATTGTTCACTTATTTTACCATTTGCAACGGTTCTGATTACTTTCTTTAATTTTTTCTCAGAACTATTAAAGAGAGAGTAGGGTAAAGCTGCACAATACCCATCAGATTCATTAACTTTATTACCACCCGTAATAATTTTTTTTAATTTTATATTTTTAATAGTTTCTAAGATATTTTGATGGATCCAGGGACCTTTCATTGCTGTTTTCCACTTAATTTTTTTATATTTTTTTCTTAAAGTCAAATTTTTCCAATATTTAGAACCAGGTCCAAAATTTTTAATAATATTCTTTTTAAAAAGCTTAATGACTTCTTTATGGTTATTTTCATTAGTTAATGTTTTAAACATCACCTGACCTATGTCATTGTATCCAGAAACTTCTCCAGTTTTAATTGAATAAAATGGTGATCTATTTTGTTTAAAAAAAGTCACATCTTTCTTACTTTTTATATAAGACTTGAGTTTTTTTTCATTATAGATCCAATGAAGAGGTCTTGCTGCCGCATCCGCAACAGTTGCACCAAGAAATATATGTAATTTTTTTAACATTGATAACTAATACTTTATTTAAATATAAGTTAAAGTGATTTAAATTATATAAATGTTAGGTATTAAAAATTGGGATAATAAAACTTGGATTTCATCTATTAAATATATTAAATCCTTTAATAGTTTTTTATTAAAACAAAAAAAATTAAATAAAAATTCAAAAATTTTAGATATTGGCTGTGGGCGTGGAAAAATAATAGGTGCCTTATCAACAAAACTTAAATTAAAAAATGCCCCGATAGGTTTAGATATTGAAGATCATAAAGATAAAGATAAAAGAATTATTTTTAAGAAGATAAGTGCAATCAAATATTTAGAAAATAATAAAAAAAAATATGACTTAATTTTAATTAAACAAACAATTCATTTCTTTAATTTAAGAGATATTAAAAAAATATTAGCTTATTCACACTCTAGTTTAGAAAAGGAAGGGATTATTTTAATTCTAACCTTAAATACAAAAAAAAATGAAATTCCAACATTTGCTTTAATGAAGCAAAAACTTAATCAATCTTTTAAAAGAGATATAATTATTTGGAATAAGATACTCAGATTAAATATAAAAAAAAGTATCTCTGAATTTAATTTTAAAGTCAAAGTTAAAAAAAACTTATATTTAAATATGATAAAACAACGATATATATCTACTTTGTTGAACTTTAATTCAATTCAAATTTTAAATGGTGTCAATGAGATTAACCTAAAGTATAAAAAAAATATTATTTTTAACGATAAACTTAATTGTATAATCTTAAAAAAGTAATAAAAAATTTAAAAAATGCTGTCTAAAAAAATTAAAGACTACTTAAATGAATATATTAGCCAAGAAGTTTATGTTCAAGTCGCTGTTGTAAAAGGAAAAAATAAAATTACAACCAATGCGGCAATTAATAAATACTTTGAAAGTAATCACTTTAAAGGACTAGCAGAAGGCAAACCTTATAATACTTTTTTAACTGATTTAGAAGATAAGTGCTTAGGTAAACTAACTAACTCCCCCATGAGAGACAGCAAATCTAACGATGAGATTATTCTTGAATTACAAAAAAAACTTAATGATTTAAAAATAGAAGATTTAAACGATACATACTGGGAGGTTGAAACAGGTGAGTTTCTTAGTGGTCAAGATATTAAAGAAATAGAAGAAGAAAGAGACACTCTTATTAACTTTTTAATATCTAAAAAAGAAGCTTATGAAACGATCTTAACGCTTTGTAAAAATTATGAAAAACTGTGTAAAGAGAAGTATCCAGAAGCACCATTACCTCTAAATTTTTTATAAATAAGAATTAATAAATATATTAAATAATTAAAAATATTAAGTTAATTTGTTTTCAATTTAATTCTTAAGATTAGTAATATTATTATAATCATAAGATAGATTAAGGGTTCAGCTGTAACTACTTTCACTAGCCACAAGTAGTGAATAATTCCTAATAAAGAAGTTATATAAATAAGTCTGTGTAATTTTTTCCACTTATCTTTTAACAACCTTATCATTTTTTTAGATGAAGTAAGAGCAAGCGGCAATAATAAAAGCCAGGCTAAAAATCCAGCAAATATAAATTTTTTTTTAACTATATCATCACTAATACTAGACCAATCAAAGCGATAATCTATTCCCACATATGTCATCATGTGGGCTGATGCATAAAAAAAAACAAACAAGCCAAACATTCTCCTGTATCTGATCCAAAAATTTAATTTAGTAAGTTTTTTTAGAGGAGTCATTGCAAGTGTAATTATAATAAAACGAAGTGTCCAATTACCAGTTACATGCGTAATTTCTTTCACAGGTTCAGGACCTAATTGGTTATAGATAATTTGATAAAAAATAATTAATATTGGCAGTAAAGATAAAAAGAAAATTGTTACTTTTATATATTTCTTCACATTCATCAAAGTAATCTTATATTCTAAAAATTTTTCTTTAAATCCATACCTGAGTATAAATTTGCAACTTCATCACCGTACCCATTAAACATTTCAGTTTCAATTCTAGGGGATAATATGCCTTCGCCTATTATACGCTCTGTAGCCTGGGACCACCTTGGATGTGATACATTTGGGTTAACATTTGAATAAAATCCATATTCTCTTGGTGATGATCTCATCCAAGATGATGTAGGAATTTTTTTAACCAATTTTATTTTTACAATTGCTTTTGCACTTTTAAAACCATACTTCCATGGTAGAAAAATTCTTAATGGAGCACCATTTTGATTAGGTAAAGGTTTTCTGTATAAACCGGTAACTACTGTTGCTAAAGGATGCATAGCCTCATCAATTCTTAGTCCTTCTTTGTAAGGCCAATTTAAAACTGGATATCTTTGACCTTTCATTTGTTCAGGATCATAAATACTTTCAAACTCAACAAACTTTGCACTATTTTTAATAGATACTTTATTAAGTAGCTTACTAAGAGAAAACCCCATCCAAGGAATAACCATAGACCAACCTTCAACACATCTGAGTTTGTAGATTCTTTCTTCAGAGGGTAATAAAGAAATTATTTCTTCCGCTGAAATTGAAATTGGACTATCTACTTCACCTTCAATAGTTACATTCCATGGTTTAGTTTTAAATTCTTTTGAGTTTATAAACGGGTCTCTCTTTCCAGTTCCAAATTCATAATAGTTGTTATAAGTTGTAATATCTTGATAAGTTGTTAAGTCTGTTTTATTTTGAGAATAAGCGTTACCAAAAAATGGAAAAGTGTTTAAGGATATTGAGCCAACACCTAACCCAATAGATTTAATAAATTTTCTTCTTTTATTATATATTTGTTCAGGAGTTATTTCTGAATATTTATATTTTTTCATTTTGAATAGGAATACCTTTTAACCACTCACTTTGTTCATCTTTATAATGTTCTTTTTTCCATATGGGAGATCTTTTTTTAATTTCTTCAATTATATATCGAGATAATACATAAGCTTGATCTCTATGTTTACAAGCAACTGCAATAATAATACTAGTTTCTCCAAGCCCAACATAACCCTTAATATGTTCGATAAAAACTGCTTTATCTATAATTTTAAGTTTTTCTCTAGTTTCTTTATAAATTTCTTCAAAACTTTTAATTACTAGCTCATCATGACTGTCATAAGTCATTCCAATAACTTCTTTATTTTCATTAATATTTCTTACTGTTCCATTAAAAATAATCGACGCCCCATATGAAGATGATTTTATAAACGCCTCAGCTATAGATGTTTTTATTTTATCTTTTTTAATATCTATTATTTTTGTATGCAGCATCAGCCACCACCTATTGGAGGTATAATTCCAATTTTTTGATTTTTTGTAATTTTGTAATTATCATTAATAATTTGGTTATCTTCTGAACAAAAAGCAGAAGTTTTTACAATTTTTATAAAAGCCCCATTATCTTTAAAATTTTTATTTAAATAATTGATTATTTTTTTTCTAAAATGTTTGATCTCAAGCTGTTCTTCTATTTCAAACTCTAAGTAATCTTTATTGCTAAAGTCTCTACTTGCACCAAATAGTTCAAGCTTGATTTTCATAATTAAAAAATACTATCTAAAAATTTAGGCAAACCATCTGGATTTGTCCATAACCCACTTTTTCCACCTTCTTTGATTAGTAATTTAACATTATCAATTCTAAGATGTGGATTTACAATTTTGCTTAGGTCGTAAATAGTTATTAATGCAGCATTAACACCCATAATAGCTTCCATTTCAACACCAGTTTTTGCAATAGCGGAGACAACACAAAAAACCTCTAATGAAGTATCTCCTTCATGCATAATAATTTTAGTTGCAGTGTGATCTATAGGAAGGGGATGGCATAATGGTATTAATTCACTTGTTTTTTTAACACCCAAAACTGCAGACACTTCAGCCAAGGTAATGGGGTCACCTTTAGGCATTTCTTTATTTTTGATTAAATCAAAAACCTTTTTTCCAACATAAATTTTTCCAGAAGCTAATGCTCTTCTAAAAGTTTCTTTTTTTGAAGATACATCAACCATATTAAAAGAATTTTTTTTAAAAATTTCTTCAGCCCAGTCTTTTAATTTTTCTTCATTTAATACTTTTATGTTTTTCATTTATCCACCAGTGCTCGATAAGTTTGGAGTGATTCCGGTATCTCCAATCTCTAAATAATGTGACTCCTTTTTAAGATGCAGTTGTTTAATTATTAGATCTACAAGCTCATCTTTTTGACTATCGTTTTGCAGAAGATGACGAAGACTAATTCCTGTATTTCCAAATAGACAAAGTCTTAAATCCCCCCTTGATGTAATCCTTAATCTATTACATGTTTTGCAGAAATCTTTTGAGTATGGTGCAATTAATCCAAATTTTCCGTCATACCCAGGATGAATATAATTTAATGAAGGACCCGCATCCTTACCATATGTTTGGTATACCCATTTATTTTCTTCCAAATAATTCTTAAATATTTCTGATGGAACATGATTCTTTTTAAAAAAATCAAGATTATCACCTGTTTGCATTAGCTCTATAAACCTAAAATCAATCTTGTTGTTTTTAATAAAATTTCCAAACTTTTCAAACTCTTCAAAGGTATCATTGACACCTTTAAGTAAAACAGCATTAATTTTTATATTCTTAAAATTTAAACTTTGTAAAATTTTTATTCCTTTTAGAATTTCTGGAAGTCTATCGTGACCAGTTAGTTTTTTAAAAGTATCCCTACTCAAACTATCTATGCTTATATTAATTCCATCTAAACCGCACTCATGTAATTGTTCGGCTATTTTATCTAAATGATAACCATTAGTTGTCATTGTTACTTTTGGAATATTTGAATTCTGTTTCATTTTTTTAAGGATATCAAAAAAATCCTTTCGAACTGTTGGTTCACCGCCAGTTAATCTTATTTTGCAGACACCTAATTCTGATAAAGCTTTTGTTAATCTTGAGATTTCTTCACCTGACATGAAGCTTCTCACATCTCCGGGTGTTTTTTTATAACCTTGGGGTAAACAATATGTGCATTTGTAATTACAGACATCCGTAATAGATAACCTTATGTATGGAAATTTTCTCCCAAATGTATCCTTAAGTGTTTTCATTTTTATTTAATTCTTTATCATATCTGTAATTATAAAGCTTGAGTAAATATTTTAAAGTTTGATATAGTAAAATTAATGTCGCAAGAACAATCAAAAAACACTGAATTATATATTAAAGAAATTATTAATTTATTTCAAAATGGATTAGTAAAAGAGGCTTTAACTAAGTCTGAAAATTTAATTAAAAAAGAGCAGGATTTACCATTTTTATTAAACCTTAATGGAATAATTAATATTAACCTAAATAATTGGGACAAAGCAAAAATTTCACTTAATAAAGCAATAAGTTTAAATCAGGGTTATGTGGAGGCCTATAATAATCTTGGTATAGTTTATAATAATCTAGGTAATTTAGAAGAGGCAATTAAGAACTTTTCTATGAGTGTAAAGCTTAAAAATAATTATTCAAATGGATACAATAATCTTGGAAGTGCGTATGATGATCTTGAACAAAATGAACTAGCAATTGAAAATTATTCCAAAGCACTAGAGTTTGATTCAAATCATGTGGATGCTCAAAGAAATTTAATTCATATTTTAACGCATTTTACTCCATTAAAAAAAAATTTTAACCCAATAGTAATTGCAAACAATTCTTTACAAAAATTGAAAAAAAATTTTATATTTACAAAAGGAATAAAAAAACTTGATATAGCTACTTTGTTTAAAAATTCAAACAAAGTAATACAGAATAATATTAAAGAACTTACTTTTATTGAAACTCAAATATATAGAAGAAACAGTATAGATTTAAACTGCAAAAGACACCATAAAGTATTTAATCATTTTGATGTTATTCCAAAATTTTGTTTTAATTGCTTTAAGATACAAATTGAACCTAAAAATGTATTGGAATTATTTAAATTATTTTTAATCTTTGATGAATTAAAACTATCAAAGAATAACACAAGAAAATGCCTTGTTGAATTAAGACCTAATATTTCTGGAACCTATAAAGGGTTAATTTATTGTACTGGTATGGAAGAGGCTGAAGAAATTTTAAAAGATATTACTCCTATTTTAAAAAAAATTATTAATAATGATGTTATGATAAAAATTAGACGGGGATGTTCAGAGTTTGCTGAAAAATATAAAGAATACAAAGAAGTTAATAAAGGTAAACCAAATTTTATGAAATACAAAAATGAGTGGAAAGAAAAAGAAAGAATTTTTGACATAGATGAAATTAAAAGTAAAAAAAGAAAGAAAAATTTTAAAGATTCTATTTCTGGTCTTACAGTTAGCGATATATTAGTTATGAATAATTGGTTAAATTATGCAAAAAGTATAAATGACACAACATACAAACATATCTGTGAAGACATGTTTTATTCAGATTATATTTTAAAAACAATCTCACCACAGTTAGAAAAACGAAAGAATGAATTTTTAGCACTATAGCAAACTATCTATATGAGTAATCTTTTAAAAGGTAATGAGATAAAAGAATTTAAAGAAAATGGTGCAGTTTTAATTAAAGGTAAATTTAATATCTCATGGATTGAAAAATTAAAAAGAGGAATTAAAAAAGCCAAAGATAATCCAAGCCCAAGATTTGTAAATCATACAAAAGATAAAAAGTTACCTGGATATTATGAAGATTTTTGGACTTGGGAATTACATGAAGAATTCAAAGATTTTGTTTTTAATTCACCAACACCTAAAATTGCAGCAGAACTTTTAGGTGCTAAAAAAATTAATTTAGTAATGGATAATTGGTTTTTTAGAGAAGCAGGATCAAGATCCTCACCACCTTTTCATCATGACATATCCTACTTTGATTTTGAGGGGTCCATGTGTGTATTATGGATACCACTTGAATCGATTAAAAAAGAAGATGGTATAGCTTGGGTTAAAGGATCTCATTTATGGAATAAATTGTTTTTAAGAACTAGATTTAATGATGGTCACCGAGTTGATGGTGAGGCTGGAATTGTTAATGGAAAAAAATATGAATTAACCCCCAGTATATTAGAAAACAAAGATGATTATGAATTTTTACAATGGGATCTAGAAGTTGGTGATTGTATTTATTTTGATATTAGATCATTACACGGAGGATTGAATTCAGTTACACCTAAAAAAGATGTTTATAGATACACATTAAGAATGGCAAAAGAAAATTCTAAAATCATTTATAGAGGAGATTGGGCCAAAGAAGAAAGGACTATTATGGAAGATAATGGTTATAGAAATGGTGATGATTTATCTGGTAAAATGTTTCCAACCTTATTTGAAGCTAATTAACTTCCAGCTTGTGAAAGCTGAAAGTTAACATAAATAATTAACCAGCAGGTTTGTAATCAGCCATAGCTTTAGCAGCAAGTTCAGCAGTTTTGTTCATATCCATCTCTTCAAGAATAACCATATTTTCTACTGTTCCACTAGCTTCCACAGCTAACTTTATACCAGCAAAATTTTCATAAGGCATGTCTCCTGAAGTAACAGCAACGAAATCATACGGACCTCTTGTAATATAAAAAGATTCAAAAGTTCCACCTACTGCTTCAGTTAATGCTTTTACTGCAGTTGATCTATCTTGCTTAGGGTCCTTCATAAAACCTTGGAAGGCCTTTGCTGTATAATTACCTATTACAATATATTTTTTCATAAGTTTCTCCTTTATTAATTTGTAAGATTAAAACATATTTGTTAAAAATTTGAATAATTATTTTTTTAAAATCAACCCAAGGTTTAGCAAATTATGTATGAAAAATTTGGACAATTTATTGATGGCAATTGGTCACCCTCTTCTAACAAGGAAACTTATGAAGTTATCAATCCTGCAACAGAAGAAGTTTTAGGCCATGCATCGAAAGCTACACCTGCCGATGTAGATAGAGCATTAAAGTCAGCTGAAAAAGGACTACAAGTTTGGAAAAAAATAACACCGTGGGAAAGATCTTATGTTCTTAGACGTATAGCAGATAAACTTCGAGAGAGAAAAGATGTACTAGCTAAATGGATGACTTTAGAAAATGGAAAACCTTTAACTGAAGGTATTGGAGAAACTAATGGAGCAGCTGATATTTTTGAATGGAATGCTGAAGAAACAAAAAGAATTTTTGGTCAAACTATTGAAAGTAGATTTGAAGACACTAGAGTACATGTTTATTATCAACCAGTTGGAGTAGTAGCTGCATTATCACCTTGGAACTTTCCGCTTATTTTAGCAGCTAGAAAAATATCGACTGCACTTGCAGCTGGTTGCTCAGTGATTATTAAACCAGATACTATTACGCCAGGTGTAGTAATGGAATTAGTTGATATTTGTAGAGAATGTGGTGTACCTTCAGGAGCAGTTAATCTTTTGTCAGGTGATCCTCCAAGTATAGCTTCTCAATTAATTCAATCAGATATAATTAAAAAAATATCAATCACTGGATCTTTAAGAGTTGGAAAATTAATTTTAAAACAAGCTGCAGATAAAGTTCAAAGAGTAACAATGGAATTAAGTGGTCATTCTCCTTTTATAGTTTTTGATGATGCTAATATTAAAAAAGCAGCCGATATGGCAATAGCAGCAAAGTTTAGAAATAATGGACAAGTATGCATATCCCCAAATAGATTCTATATTCATGAATCAAAAAAAGAAGAATTTATAAATTTATTTATAGAAAAAACAAAAAAGTTAAAAATTGGAAATGGAATGGATCCAGATACCCAA
>Ga0209709_10005233_pt1 | contig 10246 bp, 9 predicted proteins | sample ArcticOcean_MG_C_2_FD_187435 | JGI IMG/M metagenome (GOLD analysis project Ga0209709, IMG submission 187435) | Marine microbial communities from western Arctic Ocean - ArcticOcean_MG_CB4_136 (SPAdes) (version 2) | ecosystem: Environmental > Aquatic > Marine > Oceanic | place: Arctic Ocean...
AACTCTATGATTTTTTCAACACCATCTTTTCCTATTAATACTGGAACTCCAGCATAAATATTACTGACTCCGTATTCACCGTTAAGATGTGCCGCACAGGGAAGTATTTTTTTTTCATCATTCAAATACGTCTTAGCCATTTCGACGCCTGAGGCTGCAGGAGCATAAAACGCCGATCCTTTTTCTAAAAATTTTACAATTTCAGCACCCCCGTCTCTTGTTCGTTGGTTTATACTTTCTAGCTTTTCATGAGAAATTTTTCCCTCTTTTACTAAATCTAATAACGGCTTGCCTGAAACTTTTGTAAATCTTGGCAGAGGGACCATTGTGTCTCCATGACCTCCCATTACCATTGCTTCAATTTCTTTTACTGGAATGTTGAGCTCTAACGACAAAAATAATTTAAATCTTGAGCTATCTAATATTCCTGCCATACCAACAACTTTATTGGATGGTAAATTTGAATATTTTTGAAATGCCATTACCATTACATCTAATGGATTTGTAATGCATATAACGAATGCATTTGGTGAGTTTTTTTTAATTCCTTCAGCTACTTGTTTTATAATTTTTAAATTAATTCCTAACAGGTCATCTCTGCTCATTCCTGGTTTTCTTGGAACTCCAGCAGTAACGATAACTACATCTGAGTTTTTAATATCTTCATAATTATCTGTACCTGAAAACTTAACATTAAAGCCGTCTACAGATGAAGATTGAGCTATATCTAGTGCTTTACCTTTAGCTATTCCACTTGCCACATCGAAAAGTACCACTTCATTTACTAGCTCTTTTATTCCTATTAAATGAGCCAGAGTGCCGCCGATTTGACCCGCTCCAATTAGAGAAATTTTTTTATTCATAGGTGATAATTCTTTTTATTGATTAATTAAACTTATTCAATAAAATTTTTAAACCATTATTTACTTATCCTCAACTAGTTTAGCACAAATGGACATGTCCTCGGCCAAAGCCTATTACCGCATCATTTTTACATTTTTCTAAAAATTTAACGCCTTCTAAAACCACTTTATCTGTTGGGTCTGGAACAGTGTTATCAAAAACATCAGATTTTAAACCAGCACTAATTAGAATGTCTTGTAGTTTTTTAACATATCCAAACGCAACCATTTGCTTATCCGTAACTATTAACAGTGAAGAAATGGAGCCGATAGTTTTTATAATTTCAGGAAGTTCTTTTAAGCTACCCTTGCCAATTTGTAAAAATCTTGGCACACAAATACGAACGTTTTCTCTTTTAATCAAACAGCCCCCCCCTTGATCTATTTAAAATATTCTTAATTTAAGCTTTTGTTAATTAAGGAGTCAACAATGTAATAAATGATTGCAATAAAAAAATAGTTGATATAATTTACATAAAATTTAAAAATTTCATGAAAAAAATTAATCATTTTATTAACGGTAAAGTCTACAGTGACAAAAAAGCAAGATTAGGTAAAATTTTTAATCCTGCTATTGGCGAACAAATTGCGGAAGTAGAATTAGCCAGCAAAGCAACTGTAGAAATGGCAATAGAAAGTTCGGCCAAAGCATATTTAAAATGGTCAAAAACTACGCCTATAACAAGAGCAAGAATTTTATCTAAATATAAAGACTTATTAATTAAAAATATGGACGATCTTGCTGTAATGGTTTCAGAGCAGCATGGAAAAACTATTCCTGATGCAAAAGGTTCGATTCAAAGAGGAATTGAAGTTGTAGAGTACGCAACGGGTATTACTGATTCATTAAAAGGCGACTATTCATCTAGTGTTGGAACTAATGTTGACTCGCATACGCTTCGCCAACCACTTGGTGTTTGCGCTGGTATTACTCCATTTAATTTCCCTGCAATGGTTCCTATGTGGATGTATCCCGTTGCAATAGCATGTGGAAATACATTTATATTAAAACCGTCTGAAAAAGACCCGAGCTGCCCGATGAGATTAGGTGAACTTGCGATTGAGGCTGGCATGCCAGCTGGTGTATTAAATGTTGTTAATGGAGATAAAGAATCCGTTGATACGCTGCTAGAAAGTAAAAATGTCCAAGCAATTAGTTTTGTAGGCTCAACTCCTATAGCTGAATATGTTTATCATACGGGAACTAAAAATAATAAAAGAGTTCAAGCGCTGGGTGGAGCTAAAAACCATATGGTTGTTATGCCTGATGCTGATGTGAACAAAACTACAGATGCAATAATTGGATCTGCTTTTGGTTCTGCCGGTGAAAGATGTATGGCAATTTCAGTTGCTGTGTGTGTAGGAGAAAATACAGCAAAAAATTTAAAAACTAAATTATTAGAAGAAACAGCTAAACTTAATGTTGGTCCTTATACGGACGAAAGAAGTGATTTCGGTCCATTAAATAACAAAGCTCACTACGAAAAAGTTTTGGGATACATAGATACAGGAGAAAAAGAGGGTGCTAAATTACTTTCTGATGGTAGAAACATGAAGCTACAAGGTTATGAAAAAGGTTATTTTGTAGGCCCTACTATTTTTGAAGACGTAAAACCTAATATGAGAATTTATAAAGAAGAAATATTTGGACCAGTTTTGAGCATGATGACAACCGAAACATACGAAGAAGCCTTAAAATTAGTTAATGATCACGAATTAGGCAACGGCGCAGCTGTATTTACTAAAAGTGGAAATATAGCAAAACACTTCACAGAAAATGCAAAAATTGGAATGATAGGAGTAAATGTTCCTATTCCAGTTCCGGTTGCTTACCACAGCTTTGGTGGATGGAAACGTTCTTTGTTTGGAGACCATTCAATGCATGGACCGGAAGGAATCAGATTTTACACTAGATTAAAAACTGCAACAGTTACTTGGGTTGAGGACAACGCAGGGCCAGAGTTTACTATTCCCGTCTTATCATAAATATTAAAAACTTAATAGAATTAACTTGTTGCGAGCATCTTTTTTATTGAACTAATTGCTTTTGCAGGATTCAAGCCTTTGGGGCAAGAATTAGTACAATTCATTATAGTGTGACATCTATAAAGTTTTAGTTCATCAGCAACTTTTTTTAATCTTTCTTTTCTTTCTGCGTCTCTACTATCGCTAATCCACCTATAAGCTTGTAACAAAACTGCTGGTCCTAAATATTTATCTCCATTCCACCAATAACTGGGGCATGAAGTTGAGCAACATGCACACATTATGCACTCGTAGTAACCATCAAGTTTTGCTCTGTCTTTTTGAGACTGGATGATTTCATTTTTTTCTTCACCTGTTTGTTCGGTTTTTAACCAAGGTTGGATTGATTCATACTGCTTGTACAATGTGCTTAGATCGCCGATTAAATCTTTTATCACTTTTAGGTGTGGAAGAGGGTAAATGTTTAAATCTCCTTTTATGTCTGTGTGAGATTTTATACATGAAAGTGTATTAACTCCATCAACATTCATTGCACATGAACCACAAACTCCATGAGCGCAAGATCTTCTAAATGTTAAAGATGAATCTATTTCATCTTTAATCTTAAATAAAATATCTAAAACTTTTGGCCCACAATTTTCCATATCAACTTCAAAAGTATCTATTCTTGGATTTTTTCCGTCTGAAGGATCCCATCTGTAAATATTTACTTTTTTTAAACTAGATGAACTTGTTTTATCTTTATGGTACTTGCCTAAAATAATTTTAGAGTTTTGAGGCAAATTAAACTGAACCATTTAGTATACTCTCTCTTTTGGTGGAAAATACTGAACATCATTTGTTAAGGTTCTCGCGTGAACATCTCTATATTTAACTTTAACCTCTGCTCCATCTTGCCATGCTAATGTATGTTTCATGAAATTTTTATCATCTCTTTTTGTAAAATCTTCTCTTGCGTGCGCCCCTCTGCTTTCTTTTCTATGATAAGCTGAGTCAATAGTTGTCAGTGCTTGCCTTATTAAATTATCAAATTCTAATGTTTCTACTAAATCAGTATTAAACAGTAGTGATTTGTCTTTTACTAACAAGTCATTCATTCCATCAAAAGGTTTTCTAATTTGATCCACTCCTTCTTTTAAGGTTTTCTCTGATCTAAAAACTGCACATTTTGTTTGCATTGTTTTTTGCATAGATTTTCTTAGTTCAGAAGTTTTTGTGTCTCCATTTGAATTTCTTATTTTATCAAACCTATCTAGGCATTTTTCTGTTTCACTTTGAGAAACTTCTTCATGTGGTGTTCCTGGTTTTACAAGTTCTGCTGCTCTTTTCGCTGCAGCTCTTCCAAATACAACTAGATCAATTAATGAGTTTGATCCAAGTCTATTAGCTCCATGAACGGATACGCAAGCAGCCTCACCTATCGCCATTAATCCCGATACAGTTTTCACTGATCCATTGAGCGTCAAAACTTCTGCTTTATAATTTGTTGGAATACCACCCATATTATAATGAACGGTTGGTACAACAGGAATTGGTTTTTTGCTTACATCTATGTTTGCAAAAGTTTTGGCTGCATCAGATATTCCAGGAAGTCTTTCTTCTATAACTTTAGAATCAAGGTGGTCTAAGTGTAAATAAATATGATCTTTATCTTTTCCCGCACCACGTCCCTCGTTTATTTCAATTTCCATTGATCTGCTTACAACATCCCTAGAAGCTAAATCTTTAGCGTTAGGTGCGTATCTTTCCATAAATCTTTCACCTTTGCCGTTTACTAAAAATCCTCCTTCACCTCTTACCCCTTCTGTAATTAAAGTGCCAACGCCATAAATTCCTGTAGGATGAAATTGTACAAACTCCATATCTTGCAGCGGTAGTCCAGCTCTTAATACCATTGCATTTCCATCTCCTGTACAAGTGTGTGCTGAAGTTGCAGTTTGATATACTTTTCCATATCCTCCGGTAGCAATAATTGTAATATGAGATCTAAATCTATGAATAGTCCCGTCTGTCAAATTCCAAGCAATAACGCCTTTGCATTCACCGTTTTTCATTATTAAATCTAAAGCAAAATATTCTATAAAAAATTCTGTATTATGTTTTAAAGCTTGCCCATAAAGAGTGTGAAGAATAGCGTGACCAGTTCTATCTGCTGCTGCACAAGTTCTTTGTACAGTTCCATTGCCGTAATTTTTTGTCATTCCACCAAATGGCCTTTGATAAATTTTACCATCTTCAGTTCTGCTGAATGGTACTCCATATCTTTCAAGCTCAACTACAGCTCGTGGTGCTTCTTTGCATAAATATTCTATAGCGTCTTGATCACCTAACCAATCTGAGCCCTTAACTGTGTCGTACATATGCCATCGCCAGTCATCTTCTCCCATGTTGCCTAAAGCGGCCGATATTCCACCTTGTGCTGCTGAAGTGTGACTTCTTGTTGGAAAAACTTTAGATATGCAAGCAGTTTTAAGTCCAGACTCTGAAAGTCCTACAGCTGCTCTTAAGCCTGAGCCTCCTGCGCCAAGAACAACAACGTCATATTCATGATCTATAATTTTATATGAGCTCATAAAGTTAAATTAAATATACCAATAATTGTTATTAATGGCATTATTATAGCAAATATATATACAAATTTGTTTGCGGCATTTTTGATTTTTTCATCATGAATATAGTCTTCAAATATCTCGCTTATCGTTAATGAAGAGAAAATGAAGGCAAATACTATAAAAATTGAAAAAAGTGTTTTTGATGGTTGGGTTGCGAAAAAATTAACTATTTCAAGATAATTCGAATCATAGATAGAAACTAGATTAACCAAAAACCAAAGCATTGATGGAATTAAAATCACTGAACTATATTTTATAAACAACCATTTTTTTGTTGAACTATTCATATTAAATTAAATTTCTTCCTAACAGATATATTGCTACTGTTATTACAAAAGAACCTATAATCGCTATCACGCCTGTGACTTTAGAAGTTTTTATACCAAACCCATAACCTAGGTCCCAACATAAATGTCTGATTTCATTTAAAACATGAAAACTAAATGTCCAACATAAACTTATGATTATAAATTTTCCTAAAAATGACTGTAGAAATTTTTTTGTAATTTCATAATTAGCTTGTCCCAACAATAAAGAGAGCGCCCAAAAACAAATTAAAGATATTGCTATAAAATTAATTACGCCAACTATTCTATGTGTTATTGATAGCAGTGAAGATATCTGCCACCTGTAAATTTGTAGGTGTGGAGTTAAAGGGTTGTTTTTATATTTCATTATTTTTTCTTAAACTAATTTTTTTATTACCAAGGTCTCTGCTATTTGAACTGAGTTTAAGGCTGCTCCTTTTAATAAATTATCTGAGACAACCCACAAGTTTATAGCTCTAGGATTAGAATTATCTTTTCTGATTCTTGAAATAAAAGTTGCATATTTTCCTTCAGATTCAGTTGGGGTTATATAGCCGCCGTCTTTCTGTTCATCTACAACTTTACAGCCAGGAGCATTATTCAATATTTTTTTTATATTTAAAAAATCATAAGTGTTTTCAAACTCAACATTTATAGACTCGGAGTGAGAAGTTTTTACAGGAACTCTCACGCATGTTGCTGTTACATTTATATTTTTATCTAAAATCTTTTTTGTTTCATTTGTCATTTTTAATTCTTCCTTAGTGTAGCCGTCATCACTAAAAACATCTATGTGTGGAATAACATTAAAAGCTATTTGTTTGGTATAGTTTTTTGAAATTATTTTTTTATTATCTAGACAATCTTTAGTTTGGTTAAATAATTCATCCGTCGCTAGTTTCCCTGCACCTGAAACAGCTTGATAAGTTGAAACTACTACCCTGCTTATTTTATATTTGTCATGTAAAGGTTTTAAAGCTAGAACCATTTGAATAGTTGAGCAGTTAGGATTTGCAATAATATTTTTGTGAGAGTTCAATTCCTTAGAATTTACTTCGGGCACGACTAAAGGAACATCATTTTTCATTCTAAAATAACTAGAATTGTCTATTATGATAGTTTTTTTTGACACTAAAGGTACCCATTCTTTTGCTATAGAACTACCCGCTGCAAAGAAAGTAATTTTTGCTTTTGAGAAATCATAATTTTCTAATTGTTCAATTAAAAGCTCTTCACCCTTAAATGTTATCTTTTTTCCAGCACTATTTTTTGATGCAACTAAATATAAATTATTAATTGTTAATGTAGATTTCTCCAAAATTTCAATTGTTTTTCTTCCAACATTACCTGTTGCACCAATTATTGCTATATTCATAATGTAAATTACTTTAAATCAATTTTGAAATAATAGCATCTCCCATGACAGAGGTGGTAACTTCTTTTTTTCCTGATGACATAATATCCTTAGTTCTAAGCCCATCATTTAAAACACCTTGAACTGCGCTGTCCAAAAGGTTTGCTTCTTCAACTAGATTTAGTGAATATTTTAGTGCCATAGACAAACTAAGAATAGTTGCGATAGGGTTTGCAATATTTTTTCCAGCTATATCTGGTGCTGATCCATGTACCGGTTCATACATTGATCTAATTTTTCCGTTTTTATCTTTAGCTCCCAGTGAGGCAGAAGGCAGCAACCCTAAAGAACCGGTTAACATAGCTGCTTCGTCTGAAAGAATATCTCCAAATAAATTGTCTGTTACTATAACATCAAATTGTTTTGGATTTCTCAGAAGTTGCATTGCGCAATTATCTGCAAGCATGTGACTTAATTCAATTTTATTATATTCTTTGTCTTTTAGTGCCTGCACTTCTTCCCTCCATAGCACCCCTGCTTCCATAACGTTGGATTTATCACAAGAAGTAACTTTATTGTTTCTTTTTTTTGCTAAATCAAAAGCAACTCTAGCAACTCTTTGGATCTCGCCTGTTGTATAAGTGTGCGTATTAACACCTTTTCTTTCATTATTTTCTATATGCTCAATTCCCCTTGGTTCTCCAAAATAAATACCACCTGTTAATTCTCTGACGATCATAATATCTAATCCAGATATAATTTCTGGTTTTAAGGATGATGCGTCTACCAACTGTTCGAAACAAATAGCAGGTCTTAGATTTGCAAATAATTTGAGCTCTTTTCTTAATTTTAATAGAGCTCTTTCTGGTCTTTTAGAAAACTCAAGGTTATCGTATTTTGGCCCTCCTACCGCACCTAAAATTACAGCTTCACTTTCTAACGCTTTAAAGAAAACCTCATCAGTAATTGTTTTTTTATACTTATCATAAGAAGCTCCACCAACAAGACCTTCTTCAATTTTAAAATCTAATGACTTATTTTTATTGAACCATAAAATAATTTTTTTTGCTTCATTGACTACTTCTGGGCCAACACCATCACCCGGTAGTAATAATAAATTCCTGTTTTTAACTTTAATCATTTTTCATTATCCAGGGTTTTTTATCTTTTATTTTTTCCTCATAGTTATCAATTTCAGAAGTTTTTTCTAGCGACATACTTATGTCATCTAAACCTTCTAATAAACGTTTTTTTTTAGCAGGGTCTAATTTAAACTTAACCGATTTATTTCCGTATAAAATTTCTTGTTTCTCTAAATTAATTTCGATTTCTTCTTTTCTTTTACTGTATTCTGACAATTCTTTAATTAAATTTTCATCGAGTTTTACCGGTAAAATCCCATTATTAAAACAATTATTATAAAAAATATCGGCATAACTTGGACTGATAATACACTTTATTCCAAAATCTAATAAAGCCCAGGGTGCGTGCTCCCTTGAAGAACCACAGCCGAAATTCTTTCCAGCTAAAAGAATTTTTGATTTAGAATAGGGTTCATTGTTTAGAACAAAATCTTCAATTTTTTTTTCATTTTCATCAAATCTCATTTCATAAAATAAACTTTTACCTAATCCAGTTCTTTTTATTGTTTTTAGGAACTGTTTAGGAATGATCATATCTGTGTCTATGTTCATAAGAGGCAAAAATGCAGGAATACTTTTTAAATTTGTAAATTTTTCCATTTAATTTATTTCTCTCACGTCAGCTAAATGTCCTTGGATTGCAGCAGCAACGGCCATGCCTGGACTTACTAGATGAGTTCTTCCACCTCTTCCTTGTCTTCCTTCAAAATTTCTATTTGATGTCGACGCACATCTTTCTTTTGATTTTAGCTTGTCATCGTTCATGGCTAAGCACATTGAACATCCTGGTTCTCTCCATTGGAAACCAGATTCTATAAAAATTTTATCTAAACCTTCTTCTTCAGCTTGTTTTTTAACTAATCCAGAACCAGGCACTACCATTGCTCGCACATCTTTGGCTACTTTTTTTCCCTTTAAAAGTTTTGCCGCTGTTCTTAGGTCTTCTATTCTACCGTTTGTACAACTACCGATAAAAATTGTGTCAATTTTTATATCTGAAATTTTCATATTTGGCTTCAGGCCCATATATTCTAAAGATCTATACATTGCGGTCTTTCTTTCTTTATCAGTTTCTTTTTCTGGATCCGGAACTGTGCCAGTTATCGGAGAAACATCTTGAGGTGACGTTCCCCAAGTAACTAATGGCTCAATATCTTTCCCTTCGATACTAACCTCTTTGTCAAATTTACATCCTTCGTCAGTATAAAGCGTTTTCCAATGTTCTAATGCTTTTTCCCAATTTTTTCCTTTGGGTGACATTGGTCTTCCTTTAAAATACTCAAAAGTTTTTTCATCAGGTGCTATTAGTCCGGCTCTTGCACCCGCTTCTATTGTCATATTGCAGATGGTCATTCTTTGTTCAACGCTTAAATTTCGTATAACTTCACCTGCAAATTCTATTACATGGCCTGTACCTCCAGCGGTACCAATTGTTCCTATAATTTTTAGTATTACATCTTTTGAAGTTACCCCTGCCGGTAATTTTCCGTTAACATTAACTCTAAAATTTTTTGATTTTTTTTGTATTAACGTTTGTGTGGCTAAAACGTGCTCTACTTCTGATGTTCCAATACCAAAAGCCAATGAACCAAAAGCGCCGTGTGTAGCTGTGTGACTATCTCCACAAACTATAGTTGTTCCAGGCTGTGTAAAGCCCTGTTCTGGGCCAATAATATGAACTATGCCTTGTCTTTTGTCATTTACATCAAACATCTGAACCTCAAACTCTTTGCAGTTATTTCTTAATGTATCTACCTGCAATTTTGACTCCTGGTCTGCAATACCTCTGGATCTATCAGATGTAGGAACATTGTGATCTGGGACAGCTAAAGTTAATTCAGGCTTTCTAACTTTTCTTTTGTTCATTCTTAGTCCTTCAAATGCTTGGGGACTGGTAACTTCATGGACCAAATGTCTATCAACATACAACAGGCTAGTTCCA
>Ga0209709_10005235_pt1 | contig 10244 bp, 6 predicted proteins | sample ArcticOcean_MG_C_2_FD_187435 | JGI IMG/M metagenome (GOLD analysis project Ga0209709, IMG submission 187435) | Marine microbial communities from western Arctic Ocean - ArcticOcean_MG_CB4_136 (SPAdes) (version 2) | ecosystem: Environmental > Aquatic > Marine > Oceanic | place: Arctic Ocean...
GTCATCATTGTTATCAACGGAGTATTCTCCTTGAATCATCAAGTACCAACCCGCAGACCCATCCTTATCTTCATCGGTGAATTCTTGGACAATTACTGATACATTATCCCCATCTGTTACGCTGGGTTTTATGAATGTCTTAACATCCTCAAGCACATCAAATATACCGAATGAAGAAACTATGATTCCGACACCAAGTAGTAGCATCACAATACTAACAGGGACCCCAATTTTTCCAGAGATGTGAAACGCCATGATTATTCTCGCTTAGAAAGGTTCGTATTGATCTGCTGAAGAATGTCCCTGATTTCAACAAGTACGCCATTAGACTGCGTCTCCTGGCCACCTGTACCCTGAGGGCTAGATAATTGAGAGATTGAATCGCGCTGCATCATGACAATGTCACGGAACTGTAATGCAACGGATTTCTTGAGTCCGTTTAGAAGGAATGGTCTTGCACCTGCGGTTTCGATTGCTATTTTGACAATACTGCACATGCCGAGGAGTGGCCCCTCGTGTATGGATATGTCAGTGAGTTTATCGAGTGGTATATTCGTTTGTGCCTTGAATATCCATCCCTTTCGTATTTTGATTCCAGTTTTAGTCAAGGTCAAGGAGTGGTTTTTAAGTTGCTTCATATGAACTATCCAGCCAAAAGGTACCCAGAAAAACATTACAACAATTCCAATTATAGTACTGAGTAAAATTAGGTTTGTTATAATCCAGAAGTAGAGTATTAACCCTTTGCTAAACTCTGCTGAAGCGAAAATTTCACTGTTGGTTCCAGTTGATTCGGCCATATATCGCATACAGTTTCGTTACATATTATCTTTTAGTATGGAAATGACAATCTGAGTATGAAATAATCAAATATAGATAATTCGCACGGGTTTATCTGAATACCCATGCGAATGGGATTGTTGTTTGGATGGGTTTTGGGTGGGTGCACTTTAGACCATCTACATTACAAAAAGTCCATCTTGTCTTTAGAAAAATAGATGGTAAGGACTTGCATGGGTATGTGGTGCAATAGAATCTGTCAAAGCATGGCATTACATGGAGATCTACGGAGAATGATTCGCCCTTGCGGTGGAATGGTACAGATTGGGAATCTATTTACTAATAGCAGGACCCCGTATATCTTGAGTGATAACTCGCCACACTCCCCTTTCAATCTTTGAGAAGCGTGCGGATATCTGTCAATACCAAGTCTGTCATCCAATCATTATCGCCCCACCAAACGCGTTGCATTCCATTTGAATCAACCAATACCGTACCTGTTGAATGGTTGACACTGTAAGCGTCAGGATGATGACGGGCGGATGTATTCGATTCGTTCTCTGGGGTTTCTTCGATGGACAATCCGACGGCAAAGTTATTCCAAACCGATTGGATCATTTTGAATTCTGGTGTGTTTTCATCACTTGAATTTGTTGTCACGTGCGGCCATGAAGCGTTTCTGTATTGCTTCCACTCTGCCAGTGCAAATACATCGTCCCTCCATGGGTCGACGGTGATGGTTAGGAACTGAGTTTGGTTGTGTTCTCCTTCACTTAATTGGCTGTGGACCCATCGCAGGTTTTCTGTAACAATCGGGCAAATGTCAATACAATTGGTGAATAAAAAGGCGATGACAACAACCTTGCCTTCAGTTTGATTGTTATAATTCCAATCTTCGCCCTCACTATCGATGAGGGTGAAGTTTTCAACCGCAATCGCTGGAATGATGTCTTCACCATAGAAAAAAACAGTATCACTTTCATCAACAGTATTCCTTTCAACCCCTGTACATCCAGCACAGAGGAGAAGGAGCGACAGAAGAGATGAGAGAGCAGCTTTTGTACTCATTTCACCCATTACAAGACCTCAAATCAGTTGTTCAAGATAGGCGATGTCTGTTTCGAGTTGGATAATGTACAACCCTGTCGAAATACAAGATGCATAGGTAATGCCATTATGATGTTCAACAGCCCAAAGGAAAGGCACCCACCCGAAATCATAGAAACTCGAATCAAGCGGTGTGCCGTCTTCTCCATGGGGCAAATACCACCCTACAGTTGCCTCAAAATGAGTGGCGATACGGTCATCTGGGTTCGTTGGCGCCACCAATGTCTCAACATCAATAACCCACAAACCTGCATGGTAATGTGAAATGTAAAGGCGTCCGTCCCAACCTCCGCCATGACTTTGGTCGGTGGATTCATTTGTTTCAAAGTAAGCACTGTCGAGGTTGTGTGGTGAAAACAACAACCATTCGTCAGCGTTTGGGTATTCTTCACAATCTGCACCGAAACAGTGTTCACTCGCCCATGGGATTTCCCAATCTCGAATCAATTTCGGTTGGAATTTTAGTTGGCCGTCAATCATGGTATAATCGGTTGTGTCGATGAGGTAGATGATTCCTGTTCCTGCGTTTGTAGAAAGAACTTCGACCGCTGCGGTGACAAAGTGAACGGGCTCATCAGAATAGCCAACATGTGACAAATCAACCATGTTTGGGAAGGGTTCAGCATAATGGATATAGGAAACACGTCCGCCATTTACGTTACCGTTGGTTCCACTGTCTGGGTTGCCGTCTTCATCCATATCGAGGAATTCCATCCATTGGCCAACTTCTTCGGCTCGCCATCGGCATTGAAGGGGATTGCCGAAACCAGTTTTACACAGTGTAGCATGAAGTGTATATTGTTCTGGAGAGTTCACTGGGTGAGGTACATCCGTCACATCTGCGATTCTCAAGCCAGCTTCCCAATAACTTCCGTAAATGAATGTGTGGCCATAGCGTGGGTCGTTGGGGTCTTCACCAGGCCAAAGTTGTACGGTCATGTCGTGAATGTAAATCCAGCCACCGTTCGTTGCTTCCCAAGCAACTTCGTATTCACCGACTTTGATGATGGTGTGGCCAAGTCCCGATCCTGGGACGCCCTGAAGATTTCGAGCGGCTGAACCTTCGAGATTCAGGTGTGCGATGGTTACTCCACCACAGGCCTCGCCAATTGCATCGTTGCATTCCTCATACTCTGGATTGGCAACAAACATGTACCATTCCCCATCAATCATTTGCGTGTAGAGGTTATGCGGACCAGTTGGGTGGTCTGCATCGTACCAAGCATCGACGAAAGTCGGGTTGGATTTGGTTGTGACATCAATGAGCGTGACGCTCACTTGAGCGGGGTCTCCCCATTCACCAACATTCGGGTCCGAATTCCCTGGGTCGATAAGTTGATTTTGCATGATAATGTATTCATCTCCATTGTATTCAAGATATTTTACATCGAGAACTTGGGTGTTCGGATCGTTGTAGACACCAACTACTGATGTATTGGTTGGATCGGTTACATCAACGATGTGCATGTCGTTCCAACCTGCGAGATAGGCGTATGTTTTGCTACCATCTGGTGTGGTGGCGACTTGTATCTCCGCATTTCCTGTTGTCGTGAGTGAATTATAATCGAGGAGTTCCATATTATCCGTTCCCGCTACATGCTGTGATGCGTTTGAGTGGTCGTGTCCTTCGCCCTGAAACAATGGGTCATCTGAAATTTGAATCATATTTGCCTCTTCAGCGGGTGAAGATGAAAGGCCAAAGGTAAGGAGTGTTGCTGAACCAAGAAGGGCGACAATGAAAATGCCGAGGCCTACTTCCTTCGCCCCCATAGTCATCGACGGTACACTCTTCCGTTTTGTCTTTATGTAAGGTTGTGAAGGCAGAAGTATGAGGCGAAGTCGCGGGTTGAAGGTGCTCATTGTTTTCTTTACTCTGTTTTTCCTTGTGCCTTCGGCATCAGCGCACGAACAAGAAACGCTCAATGTTATTCTCGTTAATGATGAAGTGCGGCCTGGAAATGTCACCGATACCTCTTTTGTTGAAGGGAATGGAATTGTGTTCCGTATGCAGGACTCTACAGAAAATACATCGATGCAAATCCGAATTGATCTTGACCAAGATGGAATTTTCGATGGTGCCGAAGATAATGTGTCGGTATGGTTGACTCGGTCATGTGCGCTTGATGGAAATGGTTCATTGGTCGATGAATCATGTGCAGTATCCCATGAATTAGTTTTTGGAAATACTTCTGCTGGAACGTATGTCTATCAAGTCGAACGGGTCGTCAACAACACAACAGTCGATGTCTGGAACTATTCTATTACCGTCCATCTTGATGTTCACGAAGAGCCCGGGCAACCGAGTATTGGTGATTGTTTTGGCGCTGGGTGTGATGACGAGGTAAGTGAGGAAGTGGGATTGGAACAATCCATAACACAAACTGAATATGCCTTGTATGCAGTTATGGTAATTGCATCAGTGGGGATTTTCATGCTGATTCTCAGCATTCGCAAGGAACGATTCGAACAAAATCGAACAAAACCCCCCAACAAACTTGAAGCGGAATGAGTCAACCCTCGATAACTGGGCAACGGTCATTTACATCCTCAATGACAACGGTATTTGCCCAGAGGTAATTCGTTCGGATCGGTTTTTTATTGCTTTTTTTCCTTAATACTCGGGTGGTAAAGAGTATATTGAAGGAGTAATCTTCATTTCCAGCCATGTTATCGATTGATTATTGTTATATGACCTATATCAAACAATTGGCTGTTCTTAATGGTTTTTTGTTGTTTTTTTCCGGTTTATGGAAAAAAAATTCTTGATAAGGGATTTTTCTGCGGATAGATGGTTTGCACCGGTCGGAATCTCGCGCTCGGTGTTCTCGTTTAGGATTCACATTCAAGCGTAGGTTTGAGAAAGGCGGGGCCGGAGGAGTATTCATGGGGGGCGTAAAGGGAATGCAAGCATTGATGCTCGTCCTATTGATGGCGTTAGCACCTTTGTCGGGTTGCTTTGGTGAAAATGAGGATGTTCAAATCACTGAAGATGATGTTGATATCACACCAAAAACTTGGACTGCTGGTGTATTCCAGGGCGTCACAATTACTGCAGAAAAGTCTCTGTCGGTCTTTGTCCCCTACCTCATCAAAGATGCTGATTCTGGCTTTGTTGTGAATTCAACTGTTGTCGATTTAGAAGCGGGACAATCGGTTCAGCTTTCTATTCTCGCCCCTCCTCGCGCTGACACTGCCATACTGCTCATCGGTTCATTCGGCCGCGATAATTGGCCGATACGGGATGCAAACGAGTCGTGGGCAACCTGGTATAACGACGACGGCCATCTTGCAGCGAATGGTGGTGCAATCGAGCGTTTGGCTGGCGAAAATATCAGCCTGAATGCAAGCCTAGATTCGGGCGGCCCAGCAGTTGCTTATCCCCTCATGATTGTGAGAGATATGGCTCCAGCGTATTCCTCTGATGAAGGTGGCAGGCATTCAACTGGATTGGTTAATGGTCGGGCCACCTACAATTATCTTCACCATATCACCGATCAAACGCCTGACCCATTGGATTTGTCTGATGGGGCGGTTGGTTACTTGAATCGCTGGGCTGGGCAAGGAAATGTTGCATTCGAAGAAGGGGCGGTTTATCTGATGGATAAACTCGAATCTTTTGGGTTGGAAGTAGTCACTCAACGCTATGCATTCACTGATGTGTTTGGGAATCAAAATCCAGAATCCTACAACATTTGTGGATTTCGTTATGGAAATGAAGTGCCGGATGAATGGATGGTCTTCGGAGCTCATTTTGATATCGCTCCACCTGCCAATGCATTACTCATCGACCCACACCTCACCGGAATACGGACGTATGGAACTGGCGTTGGTGCTTACGATAACACCGCTGGGACAAGTATGGTTTTGACTGTGGCTGAAGCAATGTCGAGTTTCGATACTCGGCGAACGATGGTTTTCTGTTTCTGGTCTGGTGAAGAAGGTGGAAAGCGTGGTAGCGACTATTGGACTGATTATTACGTCAAAGAAGACAACCCTGATGTTACGGTTACAAATTACATCAATCTCGATATGGCTGGGGTAAACTGGCCTGGTGGCGGCGGCGCACCGCATGGAGACCCTGCTACTACGATTTCTCCTACTGGGTATCCAAAAGATGAGGAAGTGTGGCCGTTGCGCGTCTACCTCGGCCCTTCACTCGACCATGATGTTATCAATCAACCTGAAATGGTTGGCCTTACATTGTGGATTGGAGCAGATGCTATCGGTGTAGAACAACAACAAAGTATCCTCATCGGTGAAGGATTTGCTGACGATACGTGGAAGGTTGATGATTGGCTCGAAAGAGGAAAACCGGAAATTATTGTCTACGAGGACGTCACTGCACGTTCAGACCATGCGAGTTTCCAGGATAACCTCGGCACCGTCACAATTGGTTTCGGCGGCCTTGTTGATGGTTACTGGTGTTACCACCAAACGTGTGATACGCTCGATGAAATGGAAGATTGGATGGATACAACTGGTAAGGATTACGGAGAAGAACACTCTGGTGTATCGAACCTTGTTGACAGCCTTGACATCATTACTTGGTGGGCTTCATACTCTTTCTTCCACTTGGATGAGAAACCTGTTCTCAACGCCTATCTGTGATTATTTGAGTTTGAACACAGTGTCGATGGTCGTCTGTTGGCTTTTGTTGTCGGTATTTACCGGTATATATCCCGCTTCATTCATGACATATTCAATGAATGTCCAGCAAATTTGATCTATATATTTTCGTTGGTTTTCTTCGTTGTCGTCGTTTTGAGTGATAAAATAGAATTGAGCATCGTTGAATTTGGCCCCCCTTAGGAACTTTTTAATGTCAACCTTGCCAAAAATTTTCTCTACAATATCTGATTCTGAAGGATTCGAAATCAACTTGTAGAAACCGGCGCAACTTTGGTGCTTTAAGAGTTCAGAGAACTGCAACTCTTCGGAATCCAATTCCCTAATTATATCGACGAGCGATAGAATAAATTGGTCAAAGTTTGTCTTATTGTTTCCTATTGTGAACACTTCTACCTTCTTTCCTTCTTTCTCCGTCTCTTTGAACTGACCGCCCTTAACTGTGCCAAGCCTCCATAATTCATACATGATTCGCCAATCAAGGATGTGGTCGAATTTGACTTCTCGTTTAGTATGCCTTCCTGGCGAGTATACGGCAGGATTTAGAAGTTGTATTGAAAGGGTTCGGCCGAGAGATAATTTTTGATCTGATGATATGTACAGATTAACCTCTTTCGGCTTTGTCAGGCCAAGTGTGTTGGCGGATGCATGTAATATGTGGTTTTTAATTCGATTTTGTGTTTTAATCTTGGGTGCGGTATTTGAAAAGTTGGGGTTCTCTGTGTCAAAGTAGGCTTCTGCAAGGCCGTTTAGATTATTGATAATCCAATCTTTCCGTCCATCTTCCGCCCCTTTTCTTGGATGGTAGGAAAGGTCGTAGGCCGACATTCGCGATTGGGCAATATTCGGCCCTTTGTTTGTCAGAATGTCGCCTGCTTGGTTTTTGTTGTTTTCATAAAATGGGATGAAGTTTATAGCGCGCCGGATGTTTTGGATTTCGGATTCTCTTAAGCCATAATGCTCTGCTAATTTCTTTGAAGATGCTTTCGAAGTTTGAATCTGATGCATTATTGGCGTGGAAATGCCGGATTCTTTTCGATTATAGTAAGCGGGATGGAATGCCATTGGGTTCATGGCTCGGATGGATTCGAAATCACCTGGTTTAGATTCGAGGTTGTCCAAAAACCGCGTCATCCCGGCTATGAAAAATGCTGTTCGTGGGGCAATGATGAAATGCGATTCGATGTCGGTTAAAATTCCAATCTCCCCGCCTACTGTTTCTCGTCCTACTGTATTATGTGTACCGCAATTCAGCATTGAGAAGTATGTTTGAAAGAATTTATGGGGGTTTGATTTCGAAAAGTGTTGTTCGAAATAATCTTTCAGAAGTGGAAATGTTTCTTTGAGAAGTGAAGCCGAAGAAACTTCGAAGGCCCCATATGATGTTGAAACTTTAGCATCCCCTCCGCCTTTCAATTCATAATGTTGGATTACGCCAAATAAAAGTGATGCGAGCCAGTCACTCCAGTCATCGCTCATCGATTCGTCCCATCCAACTGGTTGGATCTGATTTAATACAGCATGCGGGGTTTGAAAGGTTTTAACAAGAGAATAAAAGTGCTGTGAAAGTCTTCGTTTTTCTTCTTCTTCTTCGGAGGTTTTGCCTGGTAGTTTAGCAAATGATTCTTTCGCTGCATTTTTTGTGCTGGAATAGATGATATTGTAGTATTGCTTAAGATTTCTCTTCACTTCAGGGTCTTCTTTGTCCAGGAATTGGAGGATTTGGAACAATTTGGCTAAATTGTGGTTGATTTGAGATGCGGGTATTGTGTAGCCTCTGTTCGGCCTTGTACTGGTAACAATAGTTTCACCCTCTTGTTCTGCTTGCCCCGCAGCAACATGTCTTTTGGTGGCTTTCAATGTAGCCCTAGGGCCGGCAAGTAAATCTTTGAAAGAAGACATAAATTTAGAAATTGCTTTCTCGCTCATTGAATCGCTTTGAAGCAAGACGTCGATGATTTCTTCGGTTAGGGTAGGGGTAGCTCTTATCAAATTAAATTTAATTTCTGCGGTTGTTGTGAGAATTATTTCCAGAGCAAGGACTGGATTTGGTTGGAGTGTGGGCGCTTTCATGACTTGGTTGGTCAAAGACATGAGGAAACTTTGTAAATGGCTTTTAGAGATTTTTCGGGTTGTTTCGATATTGTAGTACCATTTATCCCAAAGGTTTCTGCCTGTTGAATGAAAACTATGCCTCTTTACAGGTTCCCCGGCCTTTTCCATGGACTGTTCTCTAGCGAATTGAATCTCCGCTTCTTTAGCCAACTCCTCAAGTGTTCTTTCGACAACCTTCGTCCAAAACAGTGGTGAATTGAAGAAGTCTCGGCGCTTTGCGTTGATATCTTTGCCTCCGGATTTTTCGAAGTTATCAATTAGTATTATTTCCATAAATGCTGCAGCATGCGATATTGCTGCCTCTTTGGCTGCCTTTTCGATAGTAGGGTCGGGGGTGATTTCATCATCGTCGAGGTAACCCATAAATGCTGGATAGAGGGGTGAGGGGCGGTTTTTATGTTTCTCGATAAGTTGGGCAAAGGTTTCATGGAGAGGGGATGGAATAAGGGGGCGGTTTGTGCTATCGAGGCCCCAAATATCTCTCATTGCGTGTTGCTTTTGGTGCTTATTTATCGCGTCGGCGAGGAAGTCTTGCAACCCGCGCGGGGCTTTACTAATATTGTTCCAATCATAGGCCTTTTTCATTTCATTCCAAAATGGTGAGTGTTCGGGTGAGGTGAGTATTAATTCTATAGCCTCGCGTGTTTTTGAAGGGAGTGGGAAAACTTGCGTCAATGTGTAGTCAACTACTGATCTGTCAATTGTATTGTATATGTGGAGTAATGTTTTGTCGATAATATGTTCTTGGGGGTCGAGTTTTATCCTCCCACCATTGCTTCGAGAAATTATGTCTTCGAAGCGAGGTGGGGTGAAGTCTGGTTTTTGGTTACTGTCAAGTGATAGGTTTTGGTCAATAGTGATTGGTTTTCCCTGCTGAATCTCTCGCTCATCGATAGAAATTCCAAGAATTTCTTTTGCTACAAGGTGGAGGATGTATGGATGGTGCTCTGCGCATGTACTTGCATCCTTCAAAACTTCTTCAAGGAAGGTTTGAAAGCGCGACAAAAAAGAATAGTACATCTCAATTGGGATGGAGTGGTCGTCTTCTTTCATCGACTTTACAAGCGGTATGATGATTTCTTCACAGGCGCCCGATTCAGATGATACGTCACTCCAGTTTTTCTGTGAGCGGTATTCGTGTCTAAAAGCGGATAAGATTGTTGGGATTTTTATGCTGTCACCAATATAAGATCCTGGGGAGCCCGAAACCATACCTGAAAGAAGGAGTACTGAAAAATGTGGAATCGCTTTCACGAGAGGTTTCTTCAAATCTTCATCCTTAACTTCAAGTAAATTCGACCAAGATTGCTTTTCATTATCGAAATTACCCACTTGTGCCTCATCAAGGGCCCAGCGAAGATAATCGTCAATGCTGTATCCCTCCATATTATTTTCACGTTTCAAGGTCGCAAGAAGGAATGTGTCGAGGGCTTTGCTGTTGACGCTCATATCCAGTATTTCGATTTCGAGTGCGTCTGTTGTTTCTCGTGAAAGCGTAGGCAAACTAAAAATTATAGATTCGGGATTGTCGTGGTATGAATTGATTTTCACTGCGTTTGGGGTGTTTTTCTCTGAAGGGAAAGGTTGGCGCGAAACAACAAGTAATCTGTACTCGG
>Ga0209709_10005240_pt1 | contig 10237 bp, 11 predicted proteins | sample ArcticOcean_MG_C_2_FD_187435 | JGI IMG/M metagenome (GOLD analysis project Ga0209709, IMG submission 187435) | Marine microbial communities from western Arctic Ocean - ArcticOcean_MG_CB4_136 (SPAdes) (version 2) | ecosystem: Environmental > Aquatic > Marine > Oceanic | place: Arctic Ocean...
GATTGATCAAGGTGTGGGTTGCTCAAAAGTACCTGATATTAACAATGTTGGTTTAATGGAAGATAGAGCCACTTTAAGAATTTCTTCACAACATATTGCTAATTGGATTCATCATGGAATTTGTACAAGTAAACAAGTTCTCGAAATTATGAAAAAAATGGCAAAAATTGTAGATGACCAAAATAAAGATGATGCAGCATATAACCGATCAGGTAGATCGGGTTATGAAAATATGTCACCAAACTTTGATAAGTCGGTTGCTTTCAAAGCTGCTTGTGATTTAGTTTTTCATGGGAGATCACAACCATCTGGTTATACTGAACCACTTCTTCATTTAAATAGATTGATTAAAAAAAATTAATCAGAATTAGTTTTAATTCCAGTTCTATTTTTGAAAGCTGAATACAAAGTTCCATCATCTAGGTTTTCTATTTCACCACCTACAGGTAAGCCTTGTGCAAGTTTAGTAATTTTTGCACTCGTTTTTTTAAGACTGTCCTGAATATAGTATGCTGTAGTTTGACCCTCAACAGTTGCACTTGTTGCTAAAATAACTTCTTCAATATTTTCTCTAACGACTCTTTCAACTAGTGAATTAATTAAGAGATCTTCTTTTCTTTGACCAGGAGATGAAATTGTTCCACCTAGTATATGAAAGTATCCTTTATAAATATTTGAATTTTCTATAGACCACTGGTCTGCAATATCTTCAACAACACATATTTTATTATATTTTTCTTTTGTATTTTCACAGTTATTGCAGCCTAAAGAATTAGATTTTAAAGCACCACAAGACTGACACCTAATAACATTTTTATAAACTTGAGCTAGAGTATTAGCCATTGGCTTAACTAATTCATCTCTATTATTAATAAGTTTTAATACAATTCTTTTCGCAGATTTTGGCCCTAAACCTGGGAGTTTAGCAATTAATTTTATTAACTCTTCTATTTCATTAATATTTTGCATCTATTTAAAGTGGCCATTTAAAACCAGGAATACCAAACCCACTTGTAGACTTTGAAATTTCCTCAGATGTTTTTGATTTTAATTCAGATTTTGCATTATTGTGGGCTGCCACTATTAAATCTTCTATTATAACCTTGTCTTCCTTCATCACTTCGTCTGATAAATTTATTTTAATCATTTCGTTTTCACCATTTAATATAACTTTTATAGAGTTAGAGCCTGATGTCCCCTCAACCTGAATATTTTTAATTTTTTCTTGGCTCTCTTTCATTTTAGACTCTAATTCTTTAGCTTTATCTAAAATTTTAGTAAAATCAGTCATTCTTATTTTCTTTCTCATTAGGATTAACATCAACTAGCTCGGCATCTGGAAATTTTTCCAAAATATTTTTATAAATTGAAGAATTTTTTACACTTTCTATTAGCTCTATTTTTAAATTAACTTCTATTTCTTTTCTAGATGGCTGACCTTTAGTTTTACTGAGTGTTATTATCCATCTACTATTAGTCCATTCATATAATTTTAGAGATAAATCTTTAATAAAATCTTTATCTAAATCTTCATTAAATGAAATTTCAATTCTTTGATCTTCGAAACTAACAAGATTAACATTTTTTTCTAATTCATATTTTAATTTAATTTCTTTTTTAGAAGAACATATTTCTAATAGATCATCAAAAGAATTGATAAGATTAGTCTGTTTTTTAACTTCTTTATTATCTTTCAATGTTACATCTTTCTCTTGAGCAATATTTTTCATTTGACCAATTGTTTCAGCCTTATCTTTTATTCCAAACAAATCTTCACCATCTTTTTTTTGTGAAAGAGATGTTTGGCTAATATTTTCACCTGTTTGATGTGAACCTTCATAGCTAGTGCCAAGTTTGTTCTTAATGCTTTTTAAATGAATTAATCTAATTAAGAACATTTCCATTGATAAATGTTGATTTGAAACAATATCAAGCTCTTCTAATGCTTTAATAGTAAACTGCCAAAATAATATTAAAGTTTCATTGTTAACTTTTTCAGAAATGTTTTTAATTCTATTAAATTCTTCATCATTTAATGAAAAATTTGTACCATCGATGTTTAATGATTCAATGTTCTTAAAATAATATAAAAGCTCTAAAAAATCATTTATAAAAATTTTAGGCTCAACACCTTGGTTGTAAATTTCTCTGTAAGTATTTAAAACCTCTGTTTCTTTGCCTTCAAATATAAGTTGAAATAAACTAATTAATTGAGATTTGTCAAAGTAACCAAATATTTTTTGCGCAGAAGTTAAATCTAACTCCTTGTCTTTGTCTAATGTAAGCAATGCTCTATCAAGCAATGATAAAGCATCTCTTACAGATCCCTCAGAAATCTTTACTATTAATTTAAGTGCATCATCAGATGCATTGCCATTCTCTTTATCTTTAATTTTTTTGATAAAATCAAATAATTCTAAAGATTTAATTCTAGATAAATCAAATCTTTGACAGCGCGAAACTACAGTGATTGGAATCTTTTTTATTTCTGTTGTTGCAAAAATAAATTTTAAATACTCAGGCGGCTCCTCTAAAGTTTTTAGCAATGCATTAAATGCCTGTTTACTAAGCATATGCACTTCATCAATAATAAATATTTTATATTTAGCTGTGGTTGGCCCATATCTAGAAAATTCAATAAGATCTCTTATGTCATCGACGCCAGTTTTGCTTGCTGCATCCATTTCTAATACATCAATATGATTTGAATTTGAAATAGCTATGCAGTTTTCACACAGATCTTCTTTACAAAGTTTATCGATACCATTTGAGCAATTTAAAGATTTGGCCACTATTCTTGCTGTAGTAGTTTTTCCAATTCCTCTAATCCCAGTAAAAAGATAAGCATTTGCGACCTTATTCTCTTTAATTGAATTAAATATTGTTTCTGCAACAACATCTTGACCTATAAGATCATCAAATGTCTGAGGTCTATATTTTAAAGCTAAAACTTTTGTATTTTTATTCATTTTTATAAGGAGACTAGAACCTGAAAAACTGTCTCTACGACTGCTTCCGTTAAGATCTGGTCGGGTTCAAGCAGTATTCACCTCTAGCCTCCAAAACTATTATATCAGTAATGTTTTCCAATCTACAAGAAAAGTTTCTGGTTTATTTTTCTCTAAATTTATCAGCCTCAAAAACACCTAGCACGTGAAAATCTTGACAATGAAGTCCTAATTCTTCTAAAGATTTTTGAACTTTTGGATCTTCTATATGGCCATCTAGATCACATAAGAAAAAATATGATTCAAATGAGTTTTGTTCTGGGTAGCTCTGAAGCTTTGTTAGATTTACACCATTGATCGCAAAACCACCTAGCGATTGATAAAGTGCAGCAGGTTTACTTTTCAATTTAAATAAAAAAGATGTTATATATCTTTTGTCTCCAAAATCTGGCTGATAAACTTCTTTACCCATAACTAAAAATCGAGTGGCATTACTTTTTTCATTTTCAATGTTGGGTGCAAGTATTTTAAGTTTATAAATTTTTGCACTCAGTGAAGAAGCAATTGCTGCCTCACTTTTAATTTTTTTTTTTGAAATCACTTCAGCAGAACCAGCTGTATCAGCACGTATATGTTCAATGAAATTATTTTTTTTAATAAAATTTGAGCATTGAGACAAACCTTGTGTATGAGAAAAAACATCTTTTATATCATTTAAGCTAGTTCCTGGTTGTCCTAATAAATTATGTTCAATTTTTTGAAAATGTTCCGCATAAATATTTAATCTATATTTAAAAATTAAATATTCTATTCCAATGTTTCCTGTAATACGATTGGATTCAGGTATTACTATTCGTGAACCATTTTCTGACGATGCTTTTAAAAAACATTCATCAAAAGTCTTACATGGTAAAACTTCTGCATTGGGCTCAATTTCAAGTGCTGCTAAATGTGAATAGGCTCCAAAGGTTCCTTGAATATAAATTTTACTCATTTTATATTTTATATTCCATAATTTTTTTTATAGCCAGATAATCTTCTTCAGTATCAACCCCTATGGGAGAGGATTTTGCTAAAGCTACATTTATTTTTAACTTATTATCTAAAGCTCTTAACTGTTCTAATTTATTTTGTTTCTCATTATTTGTTTGCTCTAAGCGAACAAACTTTTCTAATACACTTACTTTATAAGAGTAAATTCCAATATGATGATAAATATTTTGACTACCTATTGATAAATTATCTCTAGTAAAATTTAACGCTATTGGAAAATTATTTTCTGCCAACTTTTTATCTGTAATAACTTTAACTACATTTTTATTATTCAACATTTTATCATCTTGAATTTTTGCTGCCAATGTTCCCAGTTCAGCATCTTGATTAATCATGAGGTTATTTAAATTAATAATGTCACCTTTATGAATGGCAGGTTCGTCTCCTTGCAAATTTAATATGTAATCAACATCTTTTATATTCAGCTTTTCATAAGCTTCAAAAATTCTATCTGTACCTGTTTTATGATTTTTATTTGTTAAAATTGCCCTGCCTCCATTTTTTAGAACATCTTTGAGTATCTCTTGATCATCAGTTGCAACTACTACTTCACCGATATTGGTCTCTTCTGCTCTTTTAAAAACATGAGAAATGATTGATAAATTATTAATTTTTAGAAGAGGTTTTCCTGGTAGCCTGGTTGCTGCCATTCTTGATGGGATTAATATTAGTGTTTTTGTCATTATAAAATTACCAACTTTATGCGTCTAACAGACGCAAAATTATAAAATTAAAAATTAAGTATTTTTTTAATTATCATGTTATATGTCAAAATAATTAAAATTAAATGGATTCGTTTGAACTAAATAAAATCATTGCAGCAGTTTTAATGGTTGCACTACTTGTGATCGGTTTAGGAAAGATTGCAGATGTTGTTTTTCATGTGAAGAAACCCAAAAATCCCGGATATCAAGTTGAAGTAGAAAGCCAATTAACTTCTGGAACTTCTGAAGATGTTGAAGTAGTGCAAAAAATTGATATTACGTCACTTATGGCATTAGGTGATGTAACAAGTGGAGAAAAAATTTTTAAAAAATGTGCGGCATGCCACTCAATAAATAAAGGTGGAAAAAATAAAATCGGCCCCGCACTATACAACGTTGTTGGGAGAGCGGTTGGTGGTGTGAATGATTACAAATACTCTAAAACTTTAGCTTCATACGGTAAAGAATGGACATTTGAGGAATTGAATGGCTTCTTACAAAAACCTTCTTCTTACTTAAAAGGTACTAAAATGTCTTACGCTGGTTTAAGAAAAGAGAAAGACAGAGCTTCTGTAATTAAATACTTAAATCAAAACAGCGATAGTCCTAAGCTGCTACCTTAGTTTATCAAAACAATACAACAAGATACTTTTTTGAACATGTACTCTATTAAGTGCCTGTAGCCATACTCTTGATTTTTTTCCCAAGAAAACTTCACTCGAGACTTCTGTGCCTCTTGGTAGACAATGTAAAAAAGTTGCATCCTTTTTAGCAAAACTCATTATTTTGGAATTAATTTGAAAATTCTTAAAATCTTTAATTTTTTTAGTTTTATTAACTTTGTCATTTAAAGAAATAACTTTATCCGAAAAAATAACATCTGCATTCATAACGGCCTTTTTAGCATCATTAAAAATTTGAATTTTTTTTTTATTCTTTTTTACCCAATCTAATACAAATTTTTTAGGTTCATAATTTTTAGGGCAACCAATGCTTAATTTAAAAGAAAACTTAACTGATGCTGCAATTAGACTATTAAGAACGTTATTTGAATCTCCAATCCAACAAATATTTAATTTTGAAATAGGTTTTTTTTTAATTTCTTCAACGGTAAAAACATCCGACAAAACTTGTGTTGGGTGCGATGATGGACTCAACCCATTAATAATAGGTATTGTTAAATATTTACTAAATTCCTCTATTTTTTTATCACTATCAGTTCTCAACATAAAACCATCACCATACGTTGATAAAATTTTTGCAGTATCAGCTAAACTCTCGCCCCCTTTTCCAAGGTGCAGTTCATTTGCTCTAAGTGTTATAGTTCCACCTCCTAATTGTTTTATTGCAAGATAAAAACTTAGCCTCGTTCTAAGACTTGATTTTTCAAACATTTGAATAAGTAATTTTCCTTTTAAAGGATTATCTTTATCAATCTCAAGAGTATTAAAAAATTTTCTTTCCTCTTTTCTTTTTTTTGCATCAGTTACAATTTTTCTAAGGTCTGTCGCAGGTATATCTTTAAGGGTAATAAAATGATTCATTCTTATTTTTGAGTTAAGCAAACTTTTTTCATAATTTTTATAGCTATATCTATTTCTCGTTTTTTAACATTAAGTGGGGGCAGTATTCTTATAACATTTTCTGCAGCTCTAATTGTCAATAATTTATTATCCATTAATTTTTGAATAAATTTTGTTTGATCATTGTGTAGCTGTAATCCTATCAATAAACCAACACCTCTCACTTCTTTAATTACCTTTGGAAACTCTTTCTTTAATTTATTTAACTCAGAATAAAAATATTTTGATAATTTTCTAATGTTAGTAAGAAATCCCACTTTAAATATTTGATCTAAAACTGCATTTCCGACAGACATTGCTAATGGATTTCCACCAAATGTTGAACCATGAGTTCCTACTGTCATTCCAGATGCTACTCTTTTGTTCATTAAAACCGCACCGAGTGGAAAACCACCTCCAATACCTTTTGCTATTGGTACAATATCAGGTTTAATTTTTGAGTTTTCGAAAGCAAAAAAATTACCTGATCTGCCTATTCCACATTGAACCTCATCCAGAATTAATAAAATCTTTTTATCGTTACAAATTTTTCTTAACCCCTTTAAACACCAATCTGGAATAACCTTAATTCCACCTTCTCCCATAACGGTTTCGACCATAATCGCAGCTGTTCTATTTGTTATAGATTTTCTTAAGGATTCATGGTCTCCAAACACAAAGTGATCAAATCCATCAACTTTTGGGCCAAAACCTTCTGTCATTTTTTTTGATCCGCTAGCATAAATTGTAGCCAAAGTTCTTCCATGAAATGAGTTTTTAACACAAAGAATTCTATTCTTTTTTGGTTGACCTATTGAATAAAAATATCTTCTGGCAACTTTAATTGCTGCCTCTGTTGCTTCTGCTCCACTATTTTGAAAAATAACAAAATCAGCAAAAGTTTTTTTAGCTAATCTTGTGGCCAATTTCTCACCCTCTGGAATTACAAATGCATTAGATACATGCCAAAGTTTTTTTGATTGTTTATTAATTGCTTTTATTAAGTATGGATTAGCGTGTCCTAGTGAGTTAACCGCTATTCCTTGAATAAAATCTAAATATTTTTTGCCATTAGTTGAGTATAGAAAACTTCCCTTCCCATATTTAAAAGAAAGTTTTTTTCTATTATAATTTTTTACTAAAGCACTCATGAGTTATGATTTAATCTTGTAACCTTTTTTATAAAGATAAAAGGCTAAATACCATATTATAATACTTAAAGTTGTTAAATAAATTAACCCTACGCTTATTGATCCATCCGACTTTCCTAAAAAACCATATCTAAATCCATCAATCATATAAAAGAATGGGTTAATATGACTGACAGTTTGAAAAAATTTAGGAAGCTTATCTATAGAATAGAATACACCAGATAAAAAACTTAATGGTGTAATAATAAAGTTAGTAACAGTTGCTGTATGATCAAATTTTTCAGCCCAAAGACCAGTAATAAAACCTAAGCTTCCCAGTATAAAAGCGCTTAAAAAACCAAAAATGAAAATAAATAAAATATTACTTATTGGCATGTCAGCTATTAGAGAGAAAATACCTATTGAGATTATAGCAATTAAAAAACTTCTTGTAAGAGCTGCTAATATTATTGCCATTGTAACTTCTAGTGCTGATAAAGGTGCATAAAGCATATCAACAATATTTCCTTGAATTTTTCCAATCATTAATGAAGATACAGAATGACTAAATGATTGAGTTAAAATACTCATTGCAATTAAACCTGGTGCTAAAAAACTTATAAAAGAATAACCAAGAACATCTCCTCTATTATTTCCTAAAGCCAAAGATAAAACTGATAAAAATAATAAGCTAGATACAAGTGGAGAGAGCAATGTTTGTTGCCAAACTGTCATAAACCTATTGCATTCCTTAAGCCATAAGCTTTTAAAGCCAATCCAGTTTATAAAGCCAAATTTTTTTACACTAATTCGATATTTTTTATTTAATTCAACCATAGGTTTTTATTTATAAATTTTTTTTATTATTTGTGTACAAAACAAATTTATCTATTGTTTTTTTTTTTAACCTGTGTGATCTATATATAGTTATAAAAATTTATTAATATACTAAATATAGATTATGAGCTGGAACGAAGAAAAAGTTGCAAAATTAAAAGAACTTTGGGGAAAAGGAAACACTGCAAGTCAAATTGCTGAAATTATTGGTGGCCTTAGCAGAAACGCAATTATTGGTAAGGCTCATAGATTAAATTTGTCATCAAAAATTAAAGCTAGAAATGTTTCATCAAGTCAAAATTTTGATAACAATTCAGAAGAAGCAGATTCTCAAAAAAAACAAGGAAGAAAGAGTAAGTTTAAGTCTTTACTTATTGAAAATGATTTTGAGCCAGAAAATCCAAAAAAATTAGAAGATCTAGATGAAAGTTCTTGTAAGTGGCCTGTTGGGCATCCAGAAGAGACGTCATTTTATTTTTGCGGAAGATCTTCTTTAAAAGATTTCTCATATTGTAAACTTCATTTACTATACGCTTATCAGCCCAAGGGGAAAAAAGAAGAGCCTACTACTGATAAAGAAGAAGAAGTACCACAGTATATTAAAAAAAAAATTAATACTGCTTAATAATATCAATCAGCATAACACAAATTATATAATTTTATTTTAAAAAATTCTATTAAGAATTAGTAGGGTTGTACTTTTTTGATGAAAATTGACCACCCTCTCTCCACATATAACAATATTTTTCAACTTCCTGGTCAAACATTCTTGTACTTGGCACTCCCAGATCAGAATTGGTTTGATATTTATTTGAAGGAATATTATCATATTTTAAAAGTCTAAGCTGATCTACTGTCAATAATGGCTTAGGAAATAATTGAAATAATTTTGCCGATATATTTGCAGCAAAAAATGGAAGGGGGATTAATAATCTACTTTTATTAATTAACTTTAATAATTTTTTTAAAATTTCTTTTAAAGAAAGTACCTCAGGACCTACACACTCAACTATCTTGGAGTGTATATTTTTAGAAATAACATGATAGATGGTATCTGTTAAATCAGAACAATGAATTGGAGTAAATTTTGTATCTCCACTGTAGTAAAGTGGAAAGAATGGAAGTCTACTTAGCAAGGTCATAAAATTTGTAGTAAAATTATCATCTACTGAATAAACAACTGATGGTCTTAATATTGTGGCCAAAGGAAAATTTTTTTGAATATTGACCTCGCCCTCTAACTTGCTTTTCGCGTACTCTGAATCTATTGCATTATTAATACCCAATGCAGATAAATGAATAAACTGTTGAACTTTATATTCCTTACAAAGTTTAGCTAAAATAGATGGAAAAATAGAATGAATATTTTTAAAAGTATTTCCCTTTCCACTTTCATACAAAATACCAATTAAATTAATACAAATATCAGTTTGAGCAAAAAGTTTTCTAATCTTTTTTTCATCAAAAATATTAGCTTCAACAATATCTATATAACCAGCATTAGCCTGGGTTTTTATCATATATCCCTTTTGATGAAGGTTTCTAGTAACTACAGTGACTTTGTAATTATTTTTAGTAAACTTTCTGATTAATTGACGACCTATTTGCCCACTACCGCCAAAAATTAGACAATTTTTTACTTTCATATATATATAATTAAAAATGAATATTGATATTAAACTTCACAAAGATGATTTACCAGAAGATTTAGATTTAGGCAATATTATAGCAGTTGATGGTGAGTTTATGGGTCTCAATGTTAAACGTGATCCCTTATGTCTTATTCAGATATCAAGTGGGAATTCGGACGCTCATATAGTTCAACTTGATAGATCAAATTACAATGCTCCAAATTTAAATAAAGTGCTTTCAAATGAATCTATTACAAAAATATTTCATTATGGTAGGGCTGACATGGCTCACATCAAATACTATCTAAAAACAGAAACAAAAAATATTCTTGATACTAAAATTGCTTCAAAATTAGCTAGATCATATTCTGA
>Ga0209709_10005241_pt1 | contig 10236 bp, 12 predicted proteins | sample ArcticOcean_MG_C_2_FD_187435 | JGI IMG/M metagenome (GOLD analysis project Ga0209709, IMG submission 187435) | Marine microbial communities from western Arctic Ocean - ArcticOcean_MG_CB4_136 (SPAdes) (version 2) | ecosystem: Environmental > Aquatic > Marine > Oceanic | place: Arctic Ocean...
TTTTTTTTTATATAAGTTTTTTTTTTTTATTTCTTCTTCTGTTTTTAGATTTAAAATGCGTTTCAATACCCTCTCTATATTTCCATCTAAAGGAATAATTGGTTTATTAAAAACAATGGCCAATATTGCATTTGCAGTATAATCTCCAACTCCAGGTAATTTTTTTAATTCTTCAAAATTATTTGGAAGTTTACCCTTATAATTGTCAATAATCATTTTTGCACTTTTTTTTAAATTTCTAGCTCTTGAATAGTAACCAAGACCTTGCCAATATTTTAAAAGTTTACTTTCATTAACTTTTGCAAGAGTTTGGAAGTTAGGAATATTTTTTAAAAAATTATTAAAATAGGGAATGACTGTTTTTACCTGCGTTTGCTGAAGCATAAATTCACTTACAAGTGTAAAATACTCTTTTTGCTTTGCTGAACATTTGTTTCTCCAGGGAAGAGATCTTTTATTATTATCGTACCAATAAAGAATTTTTTTTGTTATCATCAGTTTATTAATATGTCTTATAAAAATAATATTAAGCAGAGAAAGAAAACCTTTCAAGGCTTAAGATCCTTTAAAGACACTTTGCCAAAAAATATTAAAAAGATAATTAAAAAAAAAGGTCATATTTTCTCTGAAACTCTAAATAGCTGGAAATACATAGTCGGTGATGATCTTTTTCAAATATGTTATCCAAAATCATTTAAAAATTCTAATAAGTTTGGTGTTAGTACACTTCAGATAATGGTTAAAAGAGGACATGAGATAGATTTAGAATATTCAAAAAAACAAATAATTGATAAAATGAATAACTTCTTTGGATACGCCGTTGTTGAGAAATTAAAATTTATTAGCTTTGATGATGCTCAAACTGAATTTAAAAAAATAGATAAAAATAATAATAGTGTGACAAACAATAAATATACAGATAGAATTAAAGATATTAAAAACGAAAAAATTAAAAAATCATTACTTGAATTAACTAAAATTTTTAAACAGAGATGAAAAAGATAACTTTATTATTATTTATTTTGATTGTTGGCTTTGGTATAAATCTATTCGCCGACAATAACATGGAGGTTAAAAGAATTTTTGAGGGCAAGGAAAGCGCCAAAATTACTATAATTACTTATGAGTCTTTGACATGTGGTCATTGTGCCGACTTTCATAAAAACATTTACCCCAAACTTAAAAAGGAATTTATAGACAAGGGTTTGGTTAAAATTGAATTTAGACATTTTCCTTTGGATATAGCTGCATTTAATGCTTCAAAAATTGCTCAATGTAATAATGATGGAAAATCAGATTTATTACATATTTTATTTTCTAACCAAAAAAAATGGGCAAAAGGAGAAACTATAGAAGAGATAAATATTCGTTTAAGGGAGCTTTTAAAAGATGAGGGTATTAATATAGATTTTGAAAAATGCATAAGTGACAAAAGTATAGAGGATTATGTTTTAAATGATCGAATCGACGGTGTTAAAAAATTTAAAGTTAATTCTACTCCTACGATAATAATTAACGATAAAAAGTTTGATAAAGCTATAAATTATAAAAATTTGAAAAAAACTCTAGAAAAACTGATATAAGTTAATCTATGGAGTTTAAAAAAATCCAACTTAATGGATTTAAGTCATTTGCTGAAAAAACTAATTTTTTAATTGAAGAAGGCCTTACTGGAATTGTTGGTCCCAATGGATGTGGAAAATCAAACATTGTAGAATCTTTAAGATGGGTAATGGGAGAAACGTCGGCAAAGAGTATGCGTGGATCTGGAATGGAAGATGTAATATTTTCAGGAACTTCAAATAAGCCATCAAAAAATATTGCAGAAGTTTCTGTTAGTGTTGAAAATCAAAATAATGATGCCCCTGTACAGTATAAAGATTTAAACCATATTGAAATAAGAAGAAAAATTGAAAAAGACAAAGGTTCGAAATTTTATATTAATGATAAAGAAGTAAGGGCTAGAGATGCTCAAATGTTTTTTGCTGACTTATCTACTGGCGCACATTCTCCATCTATGATTAGTCAAGGACGTATTGGTGCGCTAGTAACAGCAAAGCCAGCAGATCGTAGGGCAATTTTAGAAGAAGCAGCTGGTATTGCGGGTCTACACGTAAGAAGACATGAGGCTGAGCTTAGATTGAGTGCAGCTGAAAATAATCTTAAGAGAGCCGATGAGCTTAGGAGACAACAAGAAAAACAGTTAGCAAATCTTCAAAAGCAAGCTGAAGAAGCAACAAAATATAAAATTATTTCAGAAGAAATCAAAAAAATTGAAGCTGGTTTATATTATTTAAGACTTAAAGATATAGATCAAGAAATTAATTTAGAAAATGAAATTAACAATGAGGCTGGAAATGAAGTCGGAAACTTTAATACACAAATTAATAAATTTGAAACTTTAATAACAAATGAAGAAGATAAGATAATCCCATTAAGAGAAAAAAATATAGAAACTCTATCAAAAATACAGCGTCTTAACTTAGAGCTTCAAAATTTAGATGAGGAAAACTTGAGAACAAAAGATGAAATAGAAAACGTTAAAAAATCCCTAGGTACAATCGAAGAGGATACAGATAGAGAAAAAGGTATCGTAATTGATGCTAATTCCAACGAAAAAAGGTTAAAAGAAGAAAAAAATGAACTAATTGAAATAGACTCTAAATATTTTGAGACAGAAAAAATGTCTAATGAAGACCTTGAATCAGCAAAAAAAAAGTTAAAAGAAGAACAGCAAAATGTTGATGAAATTATTAATATTTTTGCTGATGGAAATATAAATATAAGCATAGGTCCTATCAAAAGTGTTAGAAATACTATTGAAAGAGCAAAAGAGTTAATAAATAATAATGAAGTAAATCAGGGTCTTGTCTTACTTGATAGGTGCCAAATTGAAATAGATGATTTTTTAAACAACTTAAAGGATGAAGACAGTAAAAAGAAACTTTCGAGTATTAATGAAAAAAATGAAAATATAAAATTATTACAAGAAAAATATGCAGATAGTTTTAGTAAAAACCAGTCTATAAAAAAAGAATCTATAAAAAGAAATGAAAGAATTAAAACTATTGAAACAGAGATTGAAAGTTGGAAAAATTTACTCTCAAATTCTGAAAAGATGGTAAATGAATTAACTGATCGAAAAAATAAATTATCAGCTCAATTAAATAAACTTGATAAACAACCTCAGGTACAAGCAGAAAAAAAGGGGCAAACTTCTGAGGGGTTAAGAATTTCTGAAAAAGAAAAAATTGAAAATGAAATTATTATAGAAAAAACAGATAAAAAGATTAACACTTTAAGATTAGAACTAAATGAAGTCCAAGAAAAATCTATTAAAATAAGAGAACGTAAAGCAAGCTCGGGCGCAACAATTGATGGCTTAAAAAAAAGACGCGCTGACCTCCTGGAAAGAGTTTATACAGAGCTAAATCTAAAAGAAGATGAAGTGCTTACAAATTCAAATCTTGATAAAATTGAAGAATTACCTGATGCCGTAACTCAAGAAGAACAACTAGATAAAAAAAAGAGAGAAAGAGAAAAACTAGGATCGGTAAACTTGCGTGCAAATGAAGAAACAAATAAATACGAAATAGAAATTAAAAAAATGGAACAAGATCGTCAAGATTTAGCTACTGCTATAGTTAAACTTAAAGAAAGTATTAATGAATTAAATCAAAAAGGCAGAGAAAGACTTTTAGAAGCTTTTGATAGAGTTAATAGAAAATTTGGAGAAGTTTATACAAAGTTATTTAATGGTGGCAGTGCAAAACTTGAACTCGTAGATTCGGAGGACCCGCTTGAAGCAGGACTTGAGATGTTAGTTAGCCCCCCTGGAAAAAGACTTCAATCTATAACTTTACTTTCTGGTGGCGAACAAGCTCTAACGGCATTATCGTTAATTTTTGCAGTTTTTTTAACTAACCCTTCTCCAATATGTGTTCTTGATGAGGTTGATGCTCCGCTCGATGATGCTAATGTTACTAGATTCTGCAGTTTGTTAGAAGAATTAACCAAAATTACTAATACAAGATTTATAATAGTTACTCATCATGCTCTGACTATGTCAAAAATGAACAGACTGTATGGCGTAACTATGCCCGAAAAGGGCATTAGTCAGTTAGTTGCTGTTGATTTACAAAAAGCTGAGAGTATGGTGGCATAATAATTAAATGCTAAAAGATCCATTTAAAACTCGCTTAGAGATTGCAAAATCTAAAGTTTCAAAGAGAAATCTATATAAAAATAAGGAACCACCCTCTTCTATCGGAACTGCCTTTAAATTAAGCACAGAATTAGTGTCTGCGGTAGCAGTTGGGACAATTATAGGGTTTATTTTAGACAAGACCTTTGGTACTAAGCCCTGGTTAATATTAATATTTTTTTTTGTAGGTGTGGTTGCTGGTATTATAAATGTATTCCGATCTGCAAAAAATATGCAAAGATAGATTTAAAAAATTATGACAACAAATCCAATGCATCAATTTGAAGTTTACAGAATTGGTCCAGAGATTAAATTAGGCACGGTAGATATATCATTTACAAACGCAAGCTTGTTTATGGTAATCAGCTCTTTAGCAATACTATTAATTTTTAACCTTGGATCAAAAAAAAACTCTTTACTACCTAGCAAAGTTCAGCTTTTAGGGGAACTAAGTTACACCTTTGTTTCAAAAATGATTAGCGATACTGCTGGATCAAAGGCAAAACCATATTTTGCATTTATATTTTCACTTTTTATGTTTGTACTATTTTGTAATATGTTTGGAATGATTCCTTACTCATTTACGGTAACTAGTCACATCATTGTAACTTTTGTTTTGGCTTCATTTATATTTATTGGTGTGACAGTCATAGGTTTTATGAAACATGGACTAAGTTATCTAAAATTATTTGTACCAAGTGGAGTACCGGTGATTCTTTTACCGTTGATCGTTGTTATAGAAATTATTTCTTATTTAAGTAGACCCATAAGTCTTTCTGTTCGTTTATTTGCAAACATGATGGCTGGTCATACTATGATGAAAGTTTTCGGAGGCTTTGTAATAAGTCTTGGAATAGTTGGTGGATGGCTTCCACTGAGTTTTTCGGTTGCACTAACTGGTTTGGAGATACTAGTTGCTTTTCTTCAAGCGTATGTTTTTGCAATATTAACCTGCATCTATTTAAATGATGCATTAAATTTACACCATTAACTAACATAAGGAGGATATAATGGAATTAGAAGCAGCAAAAATGATCGGAGCAGGATTAGCAGCAATAGCTCTAGCCGGCGCTGGCGTTGGAATTGGAATTATCTTTGGTAATTACCTTTCTGGCGCAATGAGAAACCCATCTGCGGCTCAAAAACAATTTCCTAATCTACTATTAGGATTTGCTTTAGCTGAGGCCACTGGTCTATTTGGATTAGTTGTTGCATTAATTATTTTATTTGCATTTTAAATTTAATGATTAAAAAAATATTTTTTCAGTCGATATTTTTAAGCTTCCTATTTTTTATGGAAGCTTTTGCAACTGAAAGCGGAGGTATGCCTCAATTAAATCCTGAGTTTTGGATCTCTCAAATTTTTTGGTTAACTATAACATTTGGAATTTTATATGTTATTCTTTCTAAACTTATACTTCCAAAGATTAGTATTAATCTTGAAGCAAGGAAATCCCAGATTTTAGATAATATTGAGGCGGCAGAGAAACAAAGAGAAGAAAGTGAGCTAAAGATAATAGAATACGAAAAAACAATTCAAAACAGCAAGAATGAAGCAAAAAATTATTTCAAACAAGCTAGAGAGAAACTGTTAAAGGATATTAACCTTAAAAAAGACACCTTAGACAAAGAGCTTAGTGAGGAAATTCAAAAAGCAGAAGCGGAAATACATGAATTTAGGGATAGAGCTCCTGACAAAATTAATAAGATAGCGGTAGAAACATCTGCAGATTTACTTCATCAATTAATAGGAGCAGAAGTTAATAGTAGTAGCATCTCGGCAATTGTTGACGACCTTTCAAGAAAGAAGATGAATAAATATTATGGCAATTGATGCAACTTTCTGGGTAGCAATATCCTTTGTAATTTTTATTGGGGGATTAGTTTACCTAAAAATACCTCAAAAAATTAATGAAATTTTAAATAAACTTATTTTAGATATTAAGAGTGAAATTGATGAAAGTGAAAAATTAAGATTAGAAGCAAAAATTTTGATAGATAATGCACAAAGTAAATTAGATACTGCTGAGGCAGTTAGTAATGAAATTTTAAAGCAAGCAAAAAAAGATAGCGATCATTTGGTCATAGAAATGAATGATAAATTTCATAAATATTCTGAAATCAAAAAAAATTTAACAGAAAATAAAATTAAGCAAATTAAAAAAGCAGCTCTTAAAGAAATAAAAGATGTCTCAATCAAAATTGCAGTAGACTCTGTTATAAAAATTATCAATACTTCTGTGGATAAATCAAAACTTGACAGCTTGTTTGATAAAAATCTAGAAGAAACAAAAATTGCGTTAAAAAAAATTAACTCATAATCCCCTTACAATTTTTTTGAAAAACTATAAATTAACCAAATGAAATCTGTAGTAATTGGTTCAGGATTTGGCGGGATAGCTGCCGCATTAAGATTAAAAGCTAAAAATCATAGTGTAACTTTAATTGAAAAACATCCTGATCTTGGAGGAAGAGCTAGAGTATTTAAAAAAAATGGTTTTACTTTTGATGGAGGTCCAACTGTAATTACTGCACCCTATTTAATTAACGAACTTTTTGAATTATTTAATAAAAAGCCTGATAACTATATAAAACTTACCCCACTTAAAACTTGGTACAGGTTTATTTTTGAAGATGGATTGAAGTTTGATTATTCAGGAGACGAAATTCAAATGAAGAAACAAATCAAAAAAATAAATAAAGACGATGTTAAGGGATATGAAGAGCTTGTAAAATTTACAAAAAAAATATTTGACAAAGGTTTTACCGAGCTTGCAGATGTGCCATTCGACAAACCTCTGGTCATGATAAAACAATTACCTGCTTTATTAAAACTCAAAAGCTATAAATCAGTTTATTCATTAGTTTCTTCTTATATTAGAAATGAAAAATTAAGACGCATATTAAGTATGCATCCATTGCTAGTTGGAGGCAATCCTTTTACAACAACATCTATCTATGGTTTAATTTTATATTTAGAAAAAAAATGGGGTATTCACTATTCAATGGGTGGTACTGGTCATATCATTAATGGTTTAGAGAAATTAATGAAGGAAGAAAATATTAATATAATTAAAGGTCATGAAGTTACAAATATAATTTCCTCAAGTAATAAAATCAAAGGAATTAAGCTTGATAATCAAAAAATAATAAATGCTGACAATGTTATTTGTAATGCAGATCCTCCTGCTGTTTATGAAAAATTATTAGACATACAAAAATTTAACTCTTTATTCATCTGGAAGAAAAAAAGAATGCAATATTCAATGGGTTTATTTGTTTATTATTTTGGAACTAAAAAAACCTACGATGATGTTGAGCATCATACGATTAAATTTGGTGAAAAATACAAAGAACACCTAGATGATATTTTTAATAAAAAAAAATTAAATGATGATATTAGCTATTATCTTCATAGACCCTCAGCTACTGATAGCTCAATGGCTCCTATGGGCCACGATTGCTTCTATGTACTAGTTCCAGTGCCCAACAACCAATCAAAAATAGACTGGTCAATTGAAGGTAATAAAATTAAAAATCTAGTAATAGATAAAATGGAACAATCTTTATTACCGAATCTTAGAGAAAATATTGTTGAAGATTTTTATTTAACGCCAGATTACTTTGAAAAAGAATTAAATACCAAATATGGATCAGGTTTTTCAATACAACCTAAATTTACTCAATCAGCTTATTTTAGATTTCATAATAAATCAGAAATTTGTGACGGACTTTATTTTGTTGGTGCGGGAACACACCCTGGTGCAGGTGTCCCTGGCGTGTTATCATCAGCAAAAGTATTAAGTAAAATTTTATAATGCCTAGTAACAACTACTTGTCTGTTTATGCGAAGTCCTTTAATTGGGCTGGATTTTTTTTGCCCAAAAAAATTTATTTAAAATGTTCATCACTGTACAACTTTTGTAGAACTGTAGATAACATGGTTGATGAAGGGTACAACCTAGATTTTAAAAAAAAAGACCTACTAAATTTCAAAAATAATTTTAGTAACAAAAACTATGACAACCCCATTATTAAAAATATGTGGAGTTTAATAAATGATTTTGGAATTTCAATGAAAATAATTGATGACTTATTTGATGGAGTTGAATCTGACTTAAAAGAAAAAGTTCAAATAAATTCTAAAAAAGATTTATTAATTTATTCTTATAGAGTTGCTGGAACAGTAGGTTTAATGATGGCAAAAATTTTAAATGTTAAAAATAAAAATGCTCTTAAATCTGCAATCGATTTAGGCATCGCAATGCAACTAACTAATATCTCTAGAGATGTTGTGGAGGATATGAAAAATAACAGAACTTATATTTCTTTAAATTTTGATTCAATAAAAGAAACCTTAAAACTTGCCGATTTATTTTATGAAAGTTCATTTTCCTCCATTAAGGAAATTCCATTTAGTTTTCGTTTTTCTATATTAGTTGCTAGAAGAATTTATAGACAAATTGGTCATAATATTCTTAAAAAAAAAAATATAAAAAATTATAATAATGCAGGAAAGATTTATGTAACTAATTTTACTAAGATTATTCAAACAATTTTATCTATATTTGACTTGATAAGACTATCGTTTATTAAACATGAAGATCATTTTAGAGTTGCAGAGCATCTAATAATAAATGAAGATATAAATTTGAATGAAAGAATTTGATTATATAATTATAGGTGGTGGTTGTGCGGGGCTATCTTTGGCTTATGAACTAGAAATTCATAAAAAATTTGAGAATAAAACTTTAGCAATTATAGAACCAAGACTAGAGTATAAAAAAGACAAAACATGGTCCTTTTGGAAAGTTATACCTCATAACTTTGATGATTGTGTCAAAAAAAATTGGCAGAATTTTTCTATCAATGTACCGGCTAAAACGAAACATTTAGAATGTAGTAACTATCCATATCAAAGTATTGATAGTGGATTATTTTACAAAAAAATAATTAAAAAATTAAAAGAAAATAAAAATATTATTTTTTATAAGGATGTTAAAGAAATAAGCTTAAACAATTCATTTATTTTCAATAGTGTTTCAAGTATTAAAACCGATAATGCTAACCTTTGGCAGCACTTTTGTGGTGTAGAAATTGAAACAAAAAATAACTTTTTTGATGATAAAATTATTAATTTAATGGATTTTGATTGTGAGCAAAGAAACAGTGTTCATTTTTTTTATACTCTTCCTTATGCAAAAAATAAGGCATTAGTAGAAACTACTTGGATATCTAGAATGAATGATAGTTCGCAAAAAAATTACAATGTGCAAATTAAAGACTACATAGAGAAGCACTTAAATATAAAAGATTATAAGATAACCTATAAAGAAGAGGGAGCTATACCTCTTTTTTATCCTTCTAAAAATAATGACTTAAATAAAATGAACATTGGAACTGCTGGTGGCATGACAAGGTTAAGCACTGGCTATACTTTTCTCAATATTCAAGAACACAGTGAATATATTAGAAAAAATATTAAAAACATAACTAATACAAAAATATTTGAAATAGATAAAAAATATCAATTCTTAGATAAAATATTCTTAAAAGTTCTTGAAAAAAATCCTGAAAAAATGCCTAATATATTCTTTAAAATGTTTAATAGCCCGCCAAAAACTGTTATAAAATTTTTATCTAATAAAAGTAATTTTTTAGAAAATTTATCAATAATTTTAAAAATGCCTAAATGGATATTTGTAAAAGCTTTATTCAAATAAAAAATGAGTTATAAATTTCAGACAAAAATTGCTAAATTAAGCAGCATACATTCAGGGATTTTTTTTATATTAGTAATAACTACAGTCATATTATCAAAAAAAATTTCTTTTTCCGATACCTCATTTATAACAATCACTTGTTTTTTTTTAATTTCAACGCTGGGTGTATTACATGGTTCTCTTGATAATTTTAAAGGAGAAAAGCTTTTAAGAATCTACAAAATAAAACATAAATTTTTATTTTATTTTTCTTATATTTTTTTAGCCTGCTCTGTAATTATTATTTGGAAATTTTTACCCTCTTAGCCT
>Ga0209709_10005248_pt1 | contig 10227 bp, 13 predicted proteins | sample ArcticOcean_MG_C_2_FD_187435 | JGI IMG/M metagenome (GOLD analysis project Ga0209709, IMG submission 187435) | Marine microbial communities from western Arctic Ocean - ArcticOcean_MG_CB4_136 (SPAdes) (version 2) | ecosystem: Environmental > Aquatic > Marine > Oceanic | place: Arctic Ocean...
GGGACGCAGCATTCACACTATATGATGGAGTTCCAAGTAAGGATGATATTGAAAGACTAAAAAATGAAGTTCCAAAACAAGAAATTGGAAGATTATCCTTTAAAGAACTCACTTTATCTAGAGCAAACAAGTCTGTTAGAGTTTTTAATCATGTTGTTGAAGCTCTAAGTAATGGAGAGCAGCCTGATTTAGACTTATTATCAAAAGTTGGCTATTTATATCGAACAACAGCAGTGTATGGCTCTGGAAAATTTGGACTTGCAGATAGATTTAGAATTAAGAATAGAGAAGAAATTAATGGACCATTTAGATTAGAGATGATGCTTGTTTATCTGGTAAGGCAATTTACCTTTGACCAAGTTAATCATGTTGCTCATTATAAAAATCCTAAAAAGGCAGTGAAGTTAGACGAAAAAATATGTAAAAATCTTGGCATAGGTAATTCAACTGGGCTTGGTATGGCACCTTTTATTGTTAATCATCCAACACTATTAAATAACTGGATATTAAGTAGAGAAACAGCTTTGAAAAATATAAGAGAGATCAAAAATGTTGAAGATAAGGATAGTAAGCTTTTTATAGAGTGCATAAAAAAATCTTTAACCAATATTACCAGTTGGAATACTGATAGCGAATATCAACAAAATAAAATTAAATCTTTGTTAAATGATGTTAAAAAATTTATTAAATATATTGAAAATAAATTTGATTTTAAAAATGAATATGCTTTTAATAAAATATACCTATGGTTAGAGAGGGAAACTTGTGAAGAATGTATAGAGTATACAGTTTCAATAATGATGGAACCTTACAATCATATTACAGAACCACTAGTAAGGAATATGAGCTCAGATGAAGAAAAATATTTTAATATTCCAACAAGTAGAACTGTAGGAGAATTGAGGAATATTATTGAAGATAAATATCCAAGTATTTTAGATATTAATTTTGAAAAAAAAGAAAATAACCAAAATTTTTGGTTTATCTCAAAAAATAAAGAAGAGCCTAGACTCGCGGATAGATTCGAAGAGCACGGTTCCGAACTCGAACAACCTTTGGCTATAGCAAGAGATATAAAAAAGCTTCATGAAAAATTATTATCATCAAAAAATAATTTAACTATTACAGAGTTTTTATCTCATAATTCAAAATTAAGACATGTCATAAGAAGAGCATTCATTGTTGAAAAATTTCCATATTCTGAAATTCAAGATAACACTATTGGGAAAAACATAATGCCCATTGATATGCTAAGACTTAAATTATCTTTTTTTGGAGCATTAAAGTTTGATCCTAGATCAGACAAATGGCTAAGAATTTGCATGTTCCAAGGCGCACCACTACCAAGTGAATTAAAAAACTTTGATGAGCAGTGGGTGTATAAAGTAAATGTACAATAATGAGATCTTTAAGCGAAATTGAAACAACCACCAAAAGAGCCACCAAAGCAATAGGTTTTGATTGGGGTATTTCTGAAGAGGTTGGTAAAAGCGTAAGATTATTAGAGATGTTTGGTTTTTCGGGAATAAGAAACATAAATCAATACTACAAAGATAGAGCTGATAAAAAATTTGAAAACTTAAACTTAATTTCAAATAATAATAAATCTATATCAGCTCCTTTTTGTCCAATTGTTCTTGGTGTGAGTTTTTTAGATCAAGTTAAAACTATCGATAGCATTGGTAAAATTAAATTTGATAAGATTGCATTTCCATTAATTTTTTTATCTTTTTTAAGTAGATCATCTGAAGTTATAGGAAAAAAAATTCTAATTAGGTTTGATAAAAAGGAATTTTTATTGAACTTAAATGTTAATATCTATTCAAATTTATTTAATCAAGAATTTCCATTTATAGCAAACAATGTTGAGGTTGAATTTATTAATAATCAAGATAATTTTAAAGAGTCTGAGTGGCAAAATTTATATAGATTGTCTGAAAATACTTTTGTTGAAGAAAGTGAAAGTTCAAAACAAGGAGCAGCAGGAGCTGGGCTGACAGATAATGATTGATGATTTTGATGATAAGGATAATAAAGAAATTGCTAGAGATTTAAATGGTATTTGCGATGAGTGTAAAAAAGAAGATGAGAGCGTATCTCAAAATTTAATTCTAACTGGCTTTAAGTTATGTAAATCTTGCAGGATCTCTAAAACAATTTTTCCTATTTAGCTTATTGGATTGATTGGCAGCATCTTCATTCTACTCATTACAAAAGAGATAGATAAAAATGCTATTATTAAGAAAGATAAAAATACTATTCCAAAAGATTTAAAACTTGATTTTAGATTTAATACTTGTTTTGTGGAAATTATCAGGCTGGCAAAAATCCAAAATTGAGTTAGAAAAATTATTGGTATCATTAAATTTGGTGTCACAGCAAAAAATCTTAATAATCCAGGTGCATGTGCAAAACCTACTGCAGTCAAAACTTTCTTAAAAGGAACCTTTGTTTGTTTGTCTGGAAAAAGTTTAACACCTATTACATAGATAAAAATTGCCCATACTAACCAGGTTATAATTGCGGTAAGACCGGACATCGCTACTGCAGTTTTGATAACAGTGTTTGCTGCGACAGCTCCAGCAATACCATCTAAAATCATTATTAAGCCTGCAAAATATATTGAAGCATCACCAAAATTTTTATTATCTTTATATAAAGACTTATCTAACTTTATTGATTTAAAAATTATATCTAAAAATTCACCAAACATTATTTTTCTTTTTTTATTTTTTTTTGAGCTCTATGCGAAACAATTAATGGAAATATTATTAAAGCAATCGTAATGATAATGCAAATTGCAATTAAAAAGCCTTTAGTCATTGAGTTAGTGGGGGAAATCAAATTATGACTCCCCCAAAAAAAATTTAGCCTTTTACAACTTCCCTTGTATTTGCGTTGAAAGACTCTTTGAACGGAATGTCCACAATCACTGCATCAACAGGTGTTCCTGGGGTGTCAGAGTATTTTTCAGGTAAATGAACTTTGTATTTAGTTCCAACTTTACCCTTTGGAAAACCATTTGCGTTTAAAGTACCATCAAATGGTACGTATCCCATTGCAATGTTTTGTTTTTTTTCTGGGTGATACCATGGAGAAGTAATAAATCCAACTGGATCTCCACCATTCTCTGGAGACACTAACCAAAAATCAGGAGCATACTCTTCAATAGGTTTTCCACCCATTTCTAGTCCAACTAACTGAAGTTTATATGGTTTTTTTCCATCTTTAATTTCAGCGCCCATTTTTTCTAGTGCAGCTTTACCTACATAGTCGGCTTTCTTATCCCATTCACCTTTACCAGATAAAGAAACTTGATAACCAAGGTTGCACTGGAATGGATTGTGTTGTTGATCCATATCCTGTCCCCAAGAAAGAATTCCAGCTTGAATTCTTCTGTGGTGTGCGGGGGCTATAACCATTAAGCTATGTTTTTTACCAGCTTCAAGAACAGCATTCCACATATCATCAGCATATAACATCGAGTCTCTTAGGTATATCTCATAACCAGCCTCTCCAGAGAAACCAGACTGAGAAATCACACAACTTCTTCCACCCACTTTAACTTCTGCTAAGCCATAGAAAGGCATATCGTCAAAATCAACTTGATCTCCACATAAATCTTTCATTAAAGCTTTTGATTTTGGTCCCTGTATTTGAACAGGACTGACATCAATTTCTTCGATAGTACAATCAAATCTTCCATCAGCATTTACTCCCTGAAGATACATACCAATATCAGAGTCGGATAATGAAAACCAAAATTCATCTTTAGAAATTCTAAGAAGAATTGGATCATTTAAAACTCCACCATAAGCATTACACAAAATTACATACCTTGCTCTCATAGGTGAAATTTTTGTTGCATCTCTAGTTATTACATAATCTGTAAATTTTTCTGCATCAGGACCTTTAACTCTAATTTGTCTTTCAACAGCTACATTCCACATAGTAACATGATTTACAATTGCATCGTACTCTACCATTGCTCCACCATCTTCTGGCTTTACATATCCTCTTGGATGATAAATACGATTGTAAACAGTTGCTCTCCAACATCCTGCTTGCATAGATAAATGCCAATATGGAGATTTTCTTACTCTTGTTGAAATTAACATTTCAACTTTTGTAGGTCCACTTTGTCTTAAATTGTAAGGCACTGCTCGATCTGTTTGATCAACTGAAGTTGCCTGATTTAGTTTGGTATAGTCAAATTCTTTAGACATAATCGTTCTCCTTCAACCACTTGTTTGTTTCCTTCAAGCCGCCGAATGTATAAATGTGGAAGTTGTCAGTAAACTCTTTCACTTTCCCAATTAATTCATTAGGGTCTTTAGGTTTCAATAAATCTAACGCCTTAGTAAAATTAGATTTAAGAAAGTTAATGGAATTTTTCGCCCCAACAATATTAGCAAATTTAATTAAGCTAGATATTTTCATTGGCCCAGTAATTCCCACATGCACTGGTATTGACTGCTTAGAAATAAAATCTACGATAGGTTGACTATTAAGTAACCACTGAGTTACAATATAGTCAGCATAAGGCTTTTTATCCATCATAGCTTTTTCTAATTCTTTCTCGGACATATCAGGACTACCTTCTGGATGTCCTGCTATTCCTATTCTAATTCCATTAAAAAATCCTGTTTCTAAAATCTGATATGAACTATCAAATTTTCCAATAGGATCTCTGCTTCCTCCAATTACCAAAGCTTGTTTTACTCCCTGGTCTTTGCATCTTGAAATATAATCTTTTAATTCATTCTCACTATTAATTGATCTTGCTGGAAAATGAGGCACAGGATTAAATCCTTTTTTAACAAGATCCCCCGATTTATCAGCTGTCTCTTTATAGTCACCACCAGGCAACATTGTTACATAAACATCCTTTACAGGAGGTAAAGTTTCAACATCTGTGTGTGGTCCTATCTCAAGTGAAAAATTCATTTTTTCTTGATCATTATCTTATTTATAAAACCTGTCAAAGAAATTCATCTTGTGGATAAAGAAATTTATTGCCAAAACTTTACCCAATGTTAGGATTTTTTTATGAGTAAAAAAACTAACAATTCTTTGCTTTCATCAATCCTAGATCTCAAAAAAATAGAGGCGGTAGACAAACCAATTACGGAGGCCCATGGGCTTCCCAATGAGTGCTACACTAGTAGTGAATACTTGAAAATCGAAAGAGATAAGATTTTCTCAGATAAATGGACTGTAATTGGGGTTGGAAGCACTATTCTAAATATTGGAGACGCCAAGCCATACGAACTTTTAGGAATACCTTTAATTATGATTAGAGGAAAAGATCAAAAAATTAGAGTTTTTCACAATATATGTAGTCATAGAGGTTTAAGGCTCTTAAATAAACCTTGCTCTCTAAAAAATGTATTAAGATGTCCTTATCACTCATGGGCTTATGATTTTAATGGATCCCTAGTCTCAACTCCACACATAGGTGGTTTAAATATTAATCAAATAGATAACTTTGATAAATCTAAGAGTAACTTAAAAGAAGTTAGATCTAAGGTTTGGATGGATATGATTTTTGTTAATTTAAATAATAATGAAATTGAATTTGATGATTATATCAAACCACTTGAGAATAGATGGTCAAAATTTATATCTAGAGACGACCAACAGTTAATTAGACATGCTAATGATTATGGCTATATAAAATTAACTGTTAAGAGCAACTGGAAATTTGCAATTGAAAACTACTGTGAGAGTTATCATTTACCATCAATTCACCCTGAATTAAACAAAACATCAAATATAAGTGATCATTATCACATACAAGGATTACCAAATCGATTTGCTGGACAGGGTAGCCACAAATACAATCAGACAATTAAGGGAAATAAAAAATTTAATAATTTTCCATCTTGGCCTGAAGATTTAGCTTTAAATGCAGAATATGTTGCTTTATTTCCAAATGTTATGATTGGTTTACATGTAGATCATTTTTATATCTTTTGGTTAGAGCCAATATCAGCTAACGAAACTAAAGAACATATACAGATATATTATATTGGAGAAGAGAGCGCTTATAGTGATGACTTTAAAGAAATGAGAAAAGAGAATTCAAAATTTTGGAAAAAAGTTATGACAGAAGATATTTTTGCAGTAGAGGGTATGCAAAAAGGTAGAAGTTCTCCAGTTTATAATGGTGGTAATTTCTCACCAATTATGGATAACCCGACACATCAATTTCATAAGTGGGTAGCTACAAATTTGATAGATTAATTTTAAAATTTTAGTAATATTAACTTTATTTTAAATCAAATCATATGTGCAGAAAAATAAAAACACTATGAAAAAAATATTAATTATGGGTTTACCTGGTTCGGGTAAAACAACTTTAGCAAAAAATTTAGTTCCTTTAATAAATGCAAAATGGCTAAATGCAGATGAAGTAAGAAAAACTGCTGATGACTGGGATTTTTCTGAAGAAGGAAGAATAAGACAAGCAAAACGTATGGCTGAAATGGCTGAAAAGTATAAGCTAGAAGGCAGTCATGTTGTTGCAGATTTTATTTGCCCCACCCCTGTTGCGAGAGAATTATTTAATGCAGATTATACTATTTGGGTAGATACTATTAAAGAAGGCAGGTTTGCGGACACAAATGCCATGTTTGTAAAACCAGAAAAATATGATTATCATGTAACAACTCTGGATGCTAAAAATTGGGCTCCTAAAATAGCAAAGGAAATATAATTATGGCTTACGAATGGGATAATAAAAAACCAACAGCACAAATGTTAGGTAGATGGCAACCATTTCACGATGGGCATTATAGTTTGTTTAAAGAAATTATAAAAAAAACAGGCCAAGTCTGTATACAAATTAGAGATGTGCAGGGAGTTGATGATAATCCGTTTGATTTTGATACAGTTAAAAAAAATATTGAGGAAAAGTTAAACCCTGAATTTGAAGGTCAGTTTAAAGTAATGTTGGTTCCAAATATTACGAATATTTGTTATGGAAGAGGTGTTGGTTACAAAATAGAAGAAATTGAATTATCAAAAGAAATTCAAGAAATCTCTGCTACTAAAATTAGAGCTAAAATGAGAGAAGATGGAAAGCTTGAGTAATATCAAAATAAAAAAAATTAACAAAGATATTGTCTCAATAATAATTGATGAACCTAAAACCTATAATGCGCTATCATTTAAAAATCTTAACGATTTAATAAAGAATTTTAAAAAACTTGATAATGACAAAAAAATAAAAGTAATAATTATAGAGGGTTCAGGAAAAGGTTTTAGTGCTGGTCATAACTTAAAAGAAATAAGTGGTCTAAAGAAGAAAGCTAAATACCAAAAACTATTTAATCTTTGCTCTAAATTAATGCTACAAATTGTTGAAGGTAGAAAGCCGGTGATAGCAAAAGTCCATGGCGCAGCTTTTGCGGCAGGCTGTCAGTTAGTTGCTAGCTGTGATTTAGCATACAGTACTAAAGATGCAATATTTGCAACACCAGGTGTAAATATTGGATTGTTTTGTAGCACACCAATGGTTGCAGTTAGTAGAAAAATTAACCGTAAGCCAATGATGAAAATGTTACTTACAGGAGATCCAATCAAAGCTAACTTTGCAAAAGAAATAGGTTTAATAAACGATTGTTATTCAAAATCAAAACTAAATACCGAAGTTTTAAAAGTAGCTAAAAAAATTGCGTCTAAATCAAATTTAACGATTAGAATTGGCAAACAAGCTTTTTACAAACAAATAGAAATGCCTCTAAAAAAAGCATATGAGTATACTAGTAAAATGATGACCACAAACATGATGTCGATGGATGCCAAAGAAGGGATTTCAGCATTTCTGGAAAAACGAAAACCAAATTGGAAGAATAGGTAATAATGAAATATAAAAAAAATATTCTAATAGTCATTTTTGTAATTTTAGGAATGTATTTTGTCTCAAATTTTAGTGACTTTAATTTAAAAAGAGCTGTAGACGCATGTCTTGCCGGAAGTCAAAAATTATCTGAATCTAAAATTACTGACCTAGATGAAGCTAGAAAATTTTGTGAGGATCAAATTAAAAATAACAAAGAATAAAAATTGATGAGTGAAATCAAAGAAATTCTTTCAAAAAATAAAACGATTGCAATGATTGGTGTAAGTAAAGATTCATCAAAGCCATCGACTATTGTAATGAAATATATGCAACAATATGGATATAAAGTAATTCCAGTTAACCCAAGGGAGAAGGGAGAAAAAATATTAGGTGAAGAGGTGTTTGGAAAACTAGACGAAATAAAAACTCAGATAGATATTGTGGATGTTTTTAGACCCTCAAAAGAAGCTACAGAGATAGCAAAAGATGCAGTTAAGATTGGTGCAAAAGTTTTATGGTTACAGCTGGGCATAACAAATGATGAAGCAAAAGAAATTGTCGAAACTAATAATATAAAATATATAGAAAACAGATGTACAAAAATGGAGTACCAAAAACTTTTTTTAAAAGTAGCGCAAGCTTTTCCAGTTCTTATAAATAGATAATGAAAAAAATATTTCTTGTATATGGTCATTACAATGATGCGTCGTTCAATGCGGCAATCAGAGATGTATTTATCAAAACAGCTGAAGAAAATGGAAATAAAGTTGATGCAGTAGATTTATATAAGGAAAAATTTGACCCTGTTTTTGCAGGTGAAGAAGCGGGTGAAGATGTTTTGAATCACCGTAAAAGAATTGAAGATTGTGACACGATTGTTTTAATTGCTCCAATTTGGAATTTTAGAATGCCAGCAATAGTTGAGGGATGGATAGATAAAGTTTTAGCTCCACCCTGGGCTTTTAGATTTAAACAGTTATGGGGAAATTATGGATATCCAATTGGGAATTTAAGAAAAAAAAAAGCAATTATATTTTGTACATATGGCTCTCCAAGGTTAGCAATCACAACATTTTTTTTAAACTTGCCAATTAGAAGACTTAAAAGAGGAGTATTTCACATGTGTGGCATTTATAATATTGTTTATAGAAGATACTTTGCAGTACCTTTTGTAAGTGATGAAAAAAGACAACAATTTCTTGAAGATGTTAAAAAAACTGCTCTTAATATCTAAATTAATTTTCATTATCTTTTTTCTTTCAAGTCCTTCATATGCTGATTTAATAAAACCAAATAATGGCATCGAGCCATATCAAGTTGTTAAAATCCAATTAAGAAGCTTAAAAAAAAATAATGAACCATCAAAAGATAACGGTATTGAACAAACATGGGAATTCGCCCATCCAAATAATCAAAAAAACACGGGACCATTACCAAAGTTTAAAGCTATGCTTAAAGGAAATTCTTATGCGATGCTCTTAAACCACTTGGAACATGAGGTATTTCAGCTTCAGATAAACGACAAAATTGTCTTATATGAGGTTACAATATTAGATAAAAACAAAAAATATTATAAATTTAAATGGATTGTTGAAAAATACACAAAAGATGGCCCTCTTAAAGATTGCTGGCTCACAGTTATGGTGTCTGCGCCACAGCCATTAGGCTCTTCAGTTTAGACTAATAACTAAACGAATTTTGTTTCGTAATTAATAAAAATTTAGTAGGAATCGCAATAATGAAATCTAAAACTAAAGTAGTTGTCGTTGGTGGTGGTGTCGTAGGAGTTAGTGCTCTTTATCACTTAGCAAAAAAAGGTTTAACTGATGTTGTTCTTGTCGAAAGAAAAGAATTAACTTCTGGATCAACCTGGCATGCAGCAGGTCTCCTTCCATTATTCAATATGAGTTATTCGGTCGGACAACTTCATAAGTATGCTGTTGATCTTTATAAAAAATTAGAGGAAGAGACTGGACAAAATGTTGGTTTCAGTGTTGTGTCAAATATTCGTTTAGCAAGCACCAAAGATAGAATGGATGAATACCATCAGTACGCTGGTGTTGCACAAACAATTGGTGTTGATGTAAAATTTTTAACGCCAGATCAAGTGAAAGAAATTTGGCCTTTATGTCGTACAGATGATTTACTTGGAGCAATCCAACACCCAGAAGATGGGTATATTCAGCCTGCTGATTTAACTCAAGCAATGGCTACGGGTGCAAGAAATATGGGTGCAGAGATTTATAGAAACACAGCTGTTGTTGGAATTAAACAAACTAAAGATGGATGGATTGTTGAAACTGATAAAGGAGCAATTGAGTGTGAGCATATAATTTCTTGCTCAGGAAACTTTGCAAGACAAACTGGAAAAATGGTGGGTT
>Ga0209709_10005249_pt1 | contig 10227 bp, 12 predicted proteins | sample ArcticOcean_MG_C_2_FD_187435 | JGI IMG/M metagenome (GOLD analysis project Ga0209709, IMG submission 187435) | Marine microbial communities from western Arctic Ocean - ArcticOcean_MG_CB4_136 (SPAdes) (version 2) | ecosystem: Environmental > Aquatic > Marine > Oceanic | place: Arctic Ocean...
TTACAACTTCAAAACTTTGAACTGCGAACCTCTTTTGGTATTCACTTTGACCTTCAATGTTTGCTGGTTGATAAACATAAGTTGCAACGTGTGAAGGCTTATCGGGATCTGGTGGAATTGCCTGTTTATCAAAATATGGAATAAATGCATTGGTTGAAGATTTATCAACATGACTCAATAACTCAGGAAATATTTTTTTCGTTTCATCGGTTGGCTCTACTATCTGTTGATAATTTTTAAATCCTCCTTGCATTAGAGTTTCCACAGAAATAAATCTATATCCCTTTAGAGTTTCATAAAATACAAAATTGGCGCCATTAGAATTGATATTAGAAGACTGTGCTCGTTCAGTAAGAAATTTTATTGCTTTGAATGGAGTCCAATTTGGAATATGAACAGAATACAATCCTGCAGTTGGTTCTATAAGAAATTCTTTACTGGTTGGATTACCATCTATATTTGCTTTACTAAAAGATACAAAACTCTCACAATAAATTTTTCTAGCAATATCAGCAATCGTAAGTGGAGTATTAATATTACCTTTAAATGATTTTTGAACTTGAGTCTGTATATTTTTAACTGCTAAGTCCGAAACGAAATGAAGAGTTACTTCTCTCAGATTGTCTGAAATTTGTACCGGCGGGTCAGCTTTATATATCCTAAATCTATTGGTTATAATTTTTTCACTATTTGGTGATGGAGTAGTTGAACCAGCTGCAGGAATTGGAGCAGGTGTTACTCCTGCAGTTGAAAATTGTACTTCTAAAATCTCTTCGCCCAAAATTGGTGTACCTTCAATAAATCCTATAGCATCCGCAATAGTAACCATACCCTGAACACCTGGCCTATCTATATTTTCAAAAAAATTTAATTCTGTCCATGAAGTGGTATTAGGATTATCCAAAGATATTACATCAGCAGGTCTTTCAGATCTTCTAAGGGGAGATAAAATACTAAGTTTTTCAATTTGATAAGACCCAATTTTGGGCAAATTACTAGGATCAAATGAAGATTCAGTATCAGTAGGAGTAAGTGTTCCACCCGCAGCTGCTTTTGTGGTAGTTCCAGCCATTATCTAAACATCCCTCTTGATTCTGTAAGAACTTGAGATGCATATAATGGTTGAATTAGTTGAATCCTTCTATGACTTTCATTTAAATCTAATTCATATTCATAAGCATAGATTATTCTTTTAAAGTCTTCATTAATTGTAAGATATGTAGCATAATCAACTTCTACAAATTGTTCTAGTATGGGGTCTGAAGTTCCTGTGACCTCTACTCTTCCAGACCAAATATATTCATAATGATGTATAGTCGTTTTTGCAATTGCAACTGAACCATATTTGTTATCTAGAAACTTACGGAAAAGTGCGGTGGTCAAAGGCCATTCCCAAACAGGATCAAGAATATTATTCACCAAAAATATTGTCCAAGTAAATTTAGTATCGCCATATACTTGATATGACAAAGTATCTGCTCGTGTAATATTATCTGGAACAACATAAGGATAATATATTGAAATATCTTTCTTTACAGCATCTTTCAACTTTTGTCTAATCAATAAATTAGTTCCAACAGTATAATTGGGAGATGTAGAATTAGTTCCATGAATATCATACAATATTTTTGGAAAATTGGAAAAATATTCTGACATTAGTATCCTTTTGCTATATCGTTTCTTGTTACGAGAGTAGTTTCTTTAAACTTTAATGCTAAAGTTGTAGTCACAGGAACACCATCACCAGAACCCCGAAAAAATGCAGGTGCACTTGAAGTTGTAAAATCTGTGTCTAAATTTTCAAGGAAACATTTACCTATTAGAAATAAAGCTGGTTTTTTACCTGATGCAGATGGTTTCTTTACCCCCTTTCCATTTGCTCGTAATTCTATTTTCCATTCATCGGGATATGTAAAAGAAGAAGAACCAGTTGAGGCTGCACCACCAGAAGTTGTTTGACTTCCATCTGGTGTTACTCCATTGATGCCTGGATGCATATGAAACTTAAAAAAGTATACTATCTCTGCAATCATATCAGCTTCTGCTTCATTTTCAGGCATCATTGTAAAAGTATAACCAAAATTCCTAAATCCGCCAGGGCCTTGATATACTACAGCCTTATGTGGATTCCTAACTTGTCCCAATACATTTTGTAATGCAGAAGTTGCTCCACCCAGAGCTCCACCAAACATTCCCGATACTGAATCTCTTGTCGCTTTTGCTGTAGATTCTTTTAGTGCGGCTGCCACTCTTCCACCTGCATCACCCCCTAAAGCGCTTTCCATTGTTTTCCTCATACGAAGTACAGATGCATCACTACCACTACCCATTTGTCTAGCTAAATCTTGTGCTTTTCCAGAATCCATTCCACTAACCAAATTTCCCATAGCTCCTAATTCTACATCTCCATAAGTTTGACCATAAGTAGTTTTTAGAGCTTCAGCTGGCATATATAAAGTTACTGTCCCATTTGGAGCAGTCTTACCATTACTAGGGTTATACTTTTGAGCCGTAAATGTAATTCGGTGTTTATATTCCGACGCCGAAGCAGTACCAATATTTAAAGGAAATTTTAAATTCGATGGCCCAGTGGCATTTGAGGGATTGGGGGCTATAGACATAATTTGTTCTCCAAGAGATTTTTAGTTATATAGATATTTATATGAGTTATAGAGGAAAGTTTAAGCCCAGAAACATATCAAAATATAAAGGTGATTACACTGCCATAACCTATCGTTCTTCATGGGAATTGAAGTTCATGGGCTATCTAGATAAGAATCCAGATATACTAAGATGGTCTAGTGAAGAAATAGTTATTCCTTATCGTTCACCCATTGATGGAAAGAGACATCGTTACTTTCCTGACTTTTGGATTAAAGTCCAAAAAGCAAACGGAACTATTGAAGAAAGTCTTATAGAAATAAAACCAAAAAGTCAATGTTCTCCACCAAGAGGTGCTCCACCCAAAGATGGTAGAAAAAGAAGAAGATTCATACGAGAAGTAAAAACATGGGGAAGAAATGAAGCTAAATGGAAAGCTGCTAAATCCTATTGTAATGATAGAAAGTGGAAATGGACAATATTAACTGAAGACAATTTGACTAAATATTGATATGGCTGAAGAAGAACAAAGTTATTTAGATAAATTAAAGAGTGCAATAGGTACAAGTACCGCTGGAGCGAAAGCTAGAGCAGCAGGGGATTGGTTTAAAGAGAAGGCTAAACAGGCTGGTGCGAGTGCTCGTATGAGAGTAGTCACACCTAAAGGACTTCTGCAAAAACAACCCGATAGTAACATCATGCTTGGAAATATGTTTTTCTATAAGTATGACCCAAAGTTTGCTGGAAAATTACCTTATTGGGATATGTATCCTTTAGTGTTTCCATTTGAGAAAACTAAAGGTGGTTTCTTTGGATTGAATTTACATTATATTCCTCCAAGACATAGAGCTGTATTGATGGATGAACTTAAATCAAATACTAATAACAATAAATTTGATGAAACTACAAGATTAAATTTAGATTATGATTTATTGAAACAATATGGTAGAGCAATTCCTTGTGTAAAAAGGTATCTAGGCTCTCAAGTGAGGTCTGCAACAGTTCGTATAGATGCGGATGAGTGGGAAATAGCAATCTTTCTACCAGTAGAGAGATTCCAGAAAGAAAGTAAAGACACAGTTTGGAAAGATAGCAAAAGGTATTACTAATGTTTGACACTAATAGTTTAAAATCTCAAGTCGCGAACAGGGGGGGATTTGCGTTTACAGGTAAATACTTGGTATCTTTTTTGAACACTCCAACGCGGCTTGGTTATGTTCCATCTAAGTTATTAAGTATGACTTGTGAAAATACTTCATTACCAACTAGGTCTATTCAGGCTAGTGAAAAATTGATATATGGAACTTCATATCAAATGCCGTACAAACATGCGTATGGAGAAATTTCAATGACCTTTTATCTTACAAAAGATATGAGTGCTAAGAAAATGTTTGATAGGTGGTTAAATTTAATAGTAGATCCAGTTTCAGGAGATCTTGGTTACTACGAAAATTATACTTGTGATATTAATGTTGCAATGTTTGGAAAGAATATAGGTAATCCAGGCGAATCTAGTGCTACTGCAGATTATGCTGTTAAACTTATAAGGGCTTGGCCCAGCATTGTAGCTGAGGTCGCACTAACTCATTCTGGAGGTGCAGATATAGCTAAATTACCAGTAACTTTCCAATATAAAAAGTGGGAAGAAAGTTCTTGGCCGGTGGTTGGTGCTCCAGCAAGAACACCGAATCCCCATGAACGATAAATAATAACTGATTTGAAAAGGAGAATATTATGGCTTTGCCGATAATTACAGTAATGAAACATGAACTTACTCTTCCATCATCGGGAGAGAAGATCACCTTTAGACCATTCCTTGTTAAAGAGGAAAAGATTTTGATGATGGCCTTACAAAGTGGGGAGGCTAAAGACATGGTTAGAGGTCTAAAAGACATAGTTAATAATTGTGTAGATAAGGATTTGAAAGTTGATACTCTACCACCATTTGATCTTGAATTTATTTTTCTACAATTAAGAGCTAGATCAGTAGGAGATAAAATACCGATTAATTATTCATTACCAGAAGAACTATGTAAAGATGGTAAACTGCAGTGTCTATTTAACATAGAACTTAATATAGATGATATTAAAGTTCAACAAGATAAAAATCATAAAGATCTTATAGATTTAACAGATACCATAAAATTGAAAATGAGGTATCCAGATATGGACTCTGCTGCTTCAATGACAGGAGTTGAAGGTACTGAGATGGTAGATAAAACTTTTGAGCTCATTGGACAATGTATAGAATATATTGTAGATGGAAAAGAAATGCATAAATTGTCTGACTATACTAAAGCAGAAGCAGATGATTTTTTAAATAGTCTATCTTCTCAGAATTTTAAAGAAGTTCAAAAATTCTTTGATACCATGCCTAAATTGAAACATGAAATAACAGCAAAATGTAAGGTTTGTGGAAAAGAGAACAAGAGAGTTCTTGAGGGGATGGGAGATTTTTTCTCATAGGTCTGAGTCATGATTCCTTAGCGAATCATTATGTTACGAATTTCGCTATGATTCAGCACCATAAATGGAGTCTTACGGAAATAGAGAATATGATACCTTTTGAAAGAATAATATATTCTGATATGCTTTCTGATTGGATTAAAGAAGAGAATGAAAGAATAGAAAACCTAAACAAAAGATAAGGGTAATATATGGCTGAAGCCACTTTAAAAGATGTAATAAAAAAACTTGATGACGTTAAGAGCGCTGTGTCAGCTAGTGGTGCCACGGATGCAACTACTACAGCTAAAGCAGCGGAGGCAGCTGCTGAATCTGCAAAGGCAGCTGCGGAGAGTGCACAAGTCCAGCTGGATATTAGAGATAATACTGCACCTCGTAAACCAGATAAAGAAAAGGAATCTTTTGGTCTGCTTGGTCTTATAGCAGGACTAACTGCAGCTGCTGCTGGACTCGTTGTTGGACTGACCGCAGGATTTATTAATTTCTATAAACATCTATTCAAGTTAGCAGGAAAACTCGCTCCAAAATGGTTAGATGATATATTCAAAAAATTCAAGGCCCCGAAATGGTTAGATGATTTCTTTAAGCAATTTACTAAAGAAGGAAAGATTGCTAAAAAAGTCATGAAGATTATTGATAACTTTAAAATGCCCAAAATAAATTTCCTTGATGATGTTTTCAAAGCATTTACAAAGGAAGGTAAACTTTTTAAAAAGATCACAGGAATTTTTGACAAATTTAAGATGCCAAAATTTACATTTATTACTAAGATAACAGATTTTCTTAAAAGCACAGATAAATTTAAAGAAATTAGTAAAGCTATTGATGGAGTCAAAGGCCTATTTCCAAAAGGTAAAGGTGGTGGAACTATTGGAAAAATGTTTAAGGGTATAGGAGATGTATTCAGACCTCTTGGAAAAATAGGAAAGACCCTTGGCGACGCATTCAAACCGATAAGTAAATTACTTGGAGGGGGAGTGCCAGGAAAAGGAATTTTAAAGTCTTTAAGCTTTCTGATGAAGGGTGGAATAATGGGAAGAGTATTCAGAGCCTTTGCAGCAGTTGGAAAAGCTATCGCTGCACCACTCGCTATAATTATGGGTATCATTGATGGATTTTTTGAAGCAAAAGATGCTGTATCAAAAAGTGATGGTATTATGGCTTCACTTGTTAATGGTATTATTGGTGCTATAGGTGGTTTCGTTGATGGTGCAATATTCCAACTCTTAGATCTAATCAAAAGTGGAATATCTTGGATTGCTGGATTTTTCGGATTTACTGAAATTGAAAAGGCACTTGATAGTTTTTCGTTCTCTAAAATGTTCAATGAATTCTTAGATGATATCTATTCTTGGTTCAATCTTTTATTCAACAATCCAGTTGCAGCATTAACAAATTTATTAAAAAATTACTTTGGAGCCATGCTTTCAATAGGTGATTTTATTGTTGATATGCTTAAAAAACCTTTCGTGTGGATAATGGAATTGTTTGGATGGGATGATGCTGCAGCTGCAACTGAAAAGTTTTCTTTTAGTGGAACGGTTATGGGCGTGTTCGATTCAGCGATGGCATGGATCACATCTCTATTTTCTGACCCTGTTACAGCACTCACCAATGCCCTAGCAACTATAGCCAAAGGATATCTTACAATAGGAGACTTTGTTATTGCTCCTCTCAAGATGGCTATAGCATGGGTACTAAGATTATTTGGATGGGATGAAGCAGCAGAAGCTACAGAAACCTTTTCCTTCTCTGGTACAATTATGGGAGTGTTTGAGTCTGCTAAAAAATGGATAATGGGTCTATTCTCATGGAGTCAAGAACCAGTAAAAGAAGATGATAGCTTTATTGTTAAAACCATAAAAGGAGTAGTGAAAACTGTCAAGGATTGGTTTGGGAATATGTTTAAATTTGATTCTACAGGTGATACATTGAAATCAATACTGAATATAATGATGTGGATTCCAAACTTATTAGTAAAAGCAATGTTGGGGGTTACTTCATTTGTGGCCGGTCTTCTTGGATTTGATGAAAAATCAAAAGATCTTGCGACGGCTGGGAAAGATTTCAGTTTTGGAGATTTGATAGGAAAAGGATTGAAAGCTCTGGCTGATTGGCTCAAGGGAATGTTTGATATAGATGTTGATGCAATTGGAAAATCTCTACTAGGTGATACTGTTTATAATGCATTATTTGGTAGTGATAGCAAAGGCAGAAAAGAATTAGAAGCAGCTGGAATTAAACAGGACACTACGGATTTTGGCAAGTGGGATGTTGATTTGGGTGATTTGAGAAAATCATTAGAAGGAATGACTAAAGAACAAATGAAAATGACCCTTAAAAATTTTAAGGGATTGGCGTCCGATGGCCAGTTAGATAATACTCAAGAAGTTGCAGAACTATTTAAAAAGATGATGCCGGAAATGAATACAGGGGGATTAGTAGCAAAAACAGGATTTGCTAAAGTCCATAAGGATGAGTTGATGCTTGATCAACAAGCTGCGGGAGTTTTCATGAAGGCTGCTCAACTCCTTACTGGTTCACAGGCATTAGAACAAGGTAGAAGTGGGGGTGGAGCTCCTGTTATCATCAATAATAATAATAATGTAGATAATAGTTCACGAAATGTAAACCAATCAAGTGTTTATAAAAGTATTTCAACAAGAGATACTCCAATATCCATGTATGGATAGGGGAGCCGAGGTTGACTCCCCAATATAAATTAGGCAGTTTCAGCTAACTTCTGAAAGTAATCCATTCCTTCTTCCGACTCTCCAACAGTTTCTGCTGCAGGTTTAGGTGGAGCCGTATAAGGTTGACCACCATCAAAAGGAGCATCTTCCTTCTTTACAGAAGTAGAGAATTGCGCACCACCAAGACCGAGAACACGATCTAATTTAGTTTTGAGTTCATCAAAAGTTTTAAACTTATCCTCACTCACCAATTCTTTGAGAGAATGTTCTGTATTCCAGATCTCTTCCATCCGAGTATCATCATCCAAAAGTGGAGATGAAGCATCAAACTCTGACTTGTCATAATTAGAATATCCTTCTACTTTACGAATCTTCATCTTGAAGTTTGCACCACTCCACAGGTCAAATGGATTGACTGCACTTTCATCTTCAAATGCTGGATTCATGAGGTCATTAATCTTGTCAAAGATTTTCTTACCAAAACGATACAGTTTGATTGAACCCTCATTTTCAGGATGAGCTGGGTCTTTGAGAATATACACATTAGCTGTGTAATTCAGACGACGCTTCTGTTTACGGGCAATCTCTTTGTTAGCCTCAATACCAGAATTCCAGAGCTGTGAATTATATTCACTTACTGGATCTTTTTGACCAAGAGTAGTCAAAGAGTTTTCTATGTACCAGCCACCTGGCCCCTGAAATCCATGATTCCAGATACGAGCCCATGGGAGCTCTTCTCCAGTTGGAGCTGGTAAAAATCGGACAACAGCATAACCGTTTCCTGACTTGTCCAACTCTGGACGCCAGTAACGATCATCAACATCACCGAATGAATTTGGGTTTGAGATTTTCTCTGTCTCTTTGATAAGAGATGCGAGGTTGGTTTTACTACGTTGTTTCATGTCTGAGAATGACATATTGTACTCCTTATATTATTGTTTAGCAATGTATTATTGTATGATTATATTATATCATAATAAATTTGACTTGTCAAGTGCCTATATTGGTAACTTGGCAGTCTTAGGTAAGAAGTTCAATACTTCCGCTTCTTCCCTAATCTGGGCCTTGAGTTTGGTATTCACCAACTGGGCCGCAGTCTCTGGCTCCATTCCATTCTGATCACAGTAATGGAGGATAGCATCCATATAGCTTAATTTAGTTTTTTCAACTAATGCTATAATCTTTGTATAAAATTCACTTGAGGATTGTGTTTGTAGTGCCATTAAAATTCCTTGATTTCATCACAAAGTCCTAGTTTCTTAGCCTCCTTAGCATCCAACCACACATCTTGTGGTGGAAGAAGGTATTGTCTAATTTTTTTATCTTCAAGTCCAGTACACATTTTATAGTGTTTAATCATTCTGGTTGTAGTAAGATCAAACTCTTTCTGTGCAGCAAAGAGCTCATGTTCTTTACCAAATGTACCCCAAGTAAATTGATGTGATAAAATTGAAGTATTTGGAGTTAGCATTCTTCTACCCTTTGTTCCAGATATGAACAGTAAAAGTCCGCATGAGGCAATCATACCAAGTCCAGTAGTCTTTATTGGAATAGCTGAACCTCTCATAACATCAATAAGTGCGAAACATGGTGGGAGTTCTCCGCCTGGTGAACATATAACAAGATTTAATTCTTTGTGTTTTTTCTCAGTAGTGAGGTTTGCTTCCATAATCCATTCAATAGCGGTTTGAACAGAACTCATTGTTATATCATCAAACATAAGATGGTAGCCTGCATCATTTAGATTACTCACCTCTTTCTTACTATCTTCACTTGCCATAATATCTCTTATTAAAAGGTTATCTTATTATATCATATTTTTACTCCAGTTATCAACTAGGTCTAGGATAACAATTTGTACTACAATAGGTTCTATATTCCTGTTTTGAATAATATCTTTTTCCACATTGCCGACAAGTTGACATTCTTTGATTATTAATAATCACCTCTGGTCACAGCTGTGATTGCATCAATCTGCTTATTTAAAAGGTCTGTTCGATTTGGCCATCGAATCCACTCTCTCTTATCACCATCTTTAGCAAGATTTTGTAAAAGTGGTAGAATTAAATCTTCTACTTCATTCATTTTAACACCCCACTTATCTTTGAGTTCTTCTTTTCGTACCTCTAAGTCATCTTGCATAACTCTCATACTATCAGTAAGACTTGAAATCTTAGATTCTATTTTTTCTAATTCAGGTTTCATACTAGCAGTAGCAGTAGAAGCTACTTCCTTTGCTGTATTAACCTCAGAAGTATGTTGGGCTTTGTACTCATCTTCGCTGACTGTACTAAAACCAAAATCATTTAAATCAGCCATTTTCTTTTTCTCCATTTACTGCTGCTGGTGGTATATTATTGTTGTGAAGTTGCTGGGACTCTTTATCCTCAGCATCATCTTTATCTTTGAACCAATAATCTGTTGACTTAGCTAGCACACCAACATAGGCACCAACTAAAATATTAAC
>Ga0209709_10005251_pt1 | contig 10224 bp, 9 predicted proteins | sample ArcticOcean_MG_C_2_FD_187435 | JGI IMG/M metagenome (GOLD analysis project Ga0209709, IMG submission 187435) | Marine microbial communities from western Arctic Ocean - ArcticOcean_MG_CB4_136 (SPAdes) (version 2) | ecosystem: Environmental > Aquatic > Marine > Oceanic | place: Arctic Ocean...
AGTTAATTATGCAGCAATAGCGTAACTTTCGTTAGCATTTAAAGTTTAGCCCGTTACGGTGGAACAATCCCGAACGAAAGAATAGCCTTTAGTCACCCGTCGATCCTATTTCACCCCCATAAGTTGAAATGGTGGAGGTGGTGGGTACTGCCCCCACGTCCGTAATGGTTATTACGAAATTCGTTTATCGTCGTAGTTGGCAAGCCAACAGACTTAATATAAAAGCATTTACAAGATATTCAATAAAAATTATGAACTAAATTAAAGAATTCACACATTGTCATGATAGAGAAGCTTAACTATTAATAAGAATGAATTAAAAATTTTAATTAATGAACTTAATTACCCATTACTTTGTTAGCAACTTCCTTAAAGAGGGATAAATTTTTTTTGCAATAAAATTGGATCCTTCTTTGTTAGTATGTACGTTATCAATAAATAATTGATTAATCGGAGCATCAAGTAATTCATCAAGAGCTATATAACTATAATTATTTACTAAAGAAAACTTTTTAATTTCTTCATTCAGGTAAAAAAGAATTCTTTCTCCATTACCATTATATTTAATTTGTGTTATAAAAACTGGTGTAATTTTTTTTTTTGTTAATATATCTTTTAATTTTTCTAATTTATTTTTATAATTTGATAAAACTTCTCTCTCTTCATGAGTGACGTCTTTATAGATTTTTTTTGCTTTTGCATAAGATACAAATTTTTCATCAAATTCTACTTTATGGTATATTTGATGTCCATCACGTTTTGTTGTAAAATAAGAATCTTTTATTTTTTTTAAAAGTTCCCAGAAAAAGCTTTTTTGAGATATACTGCTTATTATGTAGTCTTTTTTAGATATGGCATAATTGTTATCATGCCATTTGTTTTTAGATATTATTCTATCATTTAAGCCTAAGTAAAAAATCATGATTTCAGGATTGAAACCTTTAAGCTTATTAAACCATACCTCAAAGTCATTAATATTTCCCGTTAAAGATTTTCCACTTAAAGAAGCATTAAATATTTTAATATTCAAATTATCATCTATTAAAAATTTATTTAGATTCCCAACAATTGTTTCTTTGTATGGCAGCACCATCTCGTCGCCAGTACTCCCACCTGTGAAAACAACTTTAATTTTTTTTAAATCATATTTATTTTTAAAATCAAAATCTTCTCTAAAACCATAATAGTCTCTTCGATACACCCAATCCTTTTTAATATTGTCATAATTTACAAAATAGTTAACTTTTTGAAGTCTTTTACCTCTCATGTGATAGCCAAAATGATCTTCTTTAAACCAATGGCCCAAGACAAATTCGAATATTAAGATAAAAAAAAGAGTTAATATTAAGTTAATTGAAATTAAATTAGTTACTTTTTTCATTTATACTTATTATTATAAGTTGAAATTTTAGATCGTATTGTTGGAAATCTTATACAATTAATATAAAAGCTTAACAAGATATTAAAAAATTATGAAATTCATATAAAAGTATAACAAGATAATAAAAAGATTATGAAATTAACTAAAGAACAATCACAAGAAATTAAAAATCAGCAGTCACAACAAAATCAAACTAAAAGAGTTACAGTTCCAAATCTTGAAAAAATTCTTTATGAGGCAATGCCAGCTTTAGACCATGGATTTGTTAGAGTTGTTGACTACATGGGTGACGACACTTCAATTGTTCAATCGGCCAGAGTTTCATATGGAAAAGGCACGAAACAAGTTTCAACAGATGCAGGTTTAATTAAATATTTAATGAGACATTGGCACAGTACACCATTTGAGATGTGTGAAATTAAATATCATGTTAAGCTTCCAATTTTTATTGCTCGTCAATGGATTAGACATAGAACGGCAAATGTTAATGAATACTCGGCAAGGTATTCTATCTTAGATAAAGAATTTTATTTACCATCAGCAGAAAATTTAGCTGCACAGTCCTCAAGTAATAGACAGGGAAGAGGTGATGTTATTGAAGGAGAACAAGCAAAAGAAGTATTGGAACTTTTAAAAAATGATGCCGATAGAACTTATGATAATTATGAGATGATGTTGAATGAGAGATTTGATGGATCAATTATTGATGAAAATAAAAAAGGTTTAGCAAGAGAACTTGCAAGAATGAATTTAACTTTAAATACTTACACTCAGTGGTACTGGAAAACAGATTTGTTAAATTTGATGAATTTTTTAAGACTTAGAGCAGATAGTCATGCTCAATATGAGATAAGAGTTTATGCGGATATAATGTTAGACACTGTTAAAAAATGGGTTCCAATAACTTATGATGCATTTATGGATTATAGAGTTGGTGGGACAGAAGTTTCTGCAAAAGGAAAAGTCATAATTCAAAAATTGATTAAAGGTGAAGATGTTAATCCAGAAAGTTCTGGTTTATCAAAAAGAGAGTGGAATGAGTTAATGGAAGCTTTTAGTTTAAAAGATAACATAATTAAATAAACGCATTAATTTTTAGTAATTTAAAAAAAATTAAATATTAGTAATAGAACTTAAGATGATCAGTTTATAAATTAATTAATATGTTAAACCATAAAAACTTAGATAAAAAAAATAGAAAAGCATATAAAGAAAAAAGTTTATTAAGACTTATTTATAGAAATTATTATAAGCAAATCCTTAATCAAATTACTATTATTAATAAATATCCAAATATTGAAATTGGGAGTGGTGGTGGAAATATAAAAGAGGTTATACCTAATTGTATAACAACAGATCAATTTATAGATGATAAAATTGACCAGGTAGAGAATATTTACAACTTAAGCTTTGAAAATAATTCCATCTCAAACATAATTTTACTAGATGTCTTTCATCATTTAGAGTTTCCAAGATTAGCAATTAATGAAATGAATAGAGTTTTAGTAAAAAATGGTAGGATTATTATGATTGAGCCAGCAATGGGATTTATTCCAAAAATTATATTTAAAATTTTTCACGAGGAACCACTTGGTTTTGATATAAAAATAAAATGGGATCAATTGCCAGAAAAGACTCCTGATCTAAATGAATATTTTGCAGCACAGTCAATCCCATGGAGAGCTTTTATTAATAAAGAATTTGATATAAATGATAGCTTTAATACTAAATTGGTAAAACTATTTTCTGATTTTTCATATTTAGCATCTGGCGGATATTCTTATCCGTCCTTTTACCCAAAGCTAATTTATCCACTAATTAAGCAAATAGACAATTTTTTAAGCATACTAAGCAAAAAGATCTTTAGTGCCAGAATGTTAGTAGTTTTAGAAAAAAAATAAAACAAGCTTAAATGTTGTTTTATGTTTTTTTTTAAAATAATAGAAATATAAACACAGAATTAATTATGCCAAAAAAACTAAATATTTTAATTACTGGAGGAGCTGGCTATAAGGGGTCTAGCTTGGTACCGGCATTGATACCAAATCATAGAGTAGATGTTCTGGATCACCATATCTCCCCTGAGTGTACATTGATTCCGTTTACAAAAAATAAAAATTTTAATTTTATAAAAAAAGACATCAGAGATATTAAAAAAAAAGATATTGAGACTTATAATTTAATAATTCATTTAGCAGGTTTAAGTGGATATCCAGCTTGTGAAGCGAACCCAGGAATTGCAGAGGCTGTTAATGTGGATAGTACAAGAAATTTATGTAATTTAATGAGTAAAGATCAAAAACTTATTTATGCATCAACAACCTATATTTACGAAATCTCAAAAAAAAAAATAAATGAAGAATCGCCAGTTAGTCCAAAAACTTTATATGCTAAAACAAAGTTAGAGGCTGAAAAAATTTGTTTAACTAGAAAAAATACTGTGTCGTTAAGATTTGCTACTATCTTTGGTGCTAGTCCAACTATGCGTCATGATTTATTATTAAATGACTTCGTCAAAAAAGCTGTTAGAGAAAGAAATATAGTATTATTTGATCAAAATAGTCTTAGAAGCTTCATACATATGGATGATGTAGTTAACTCATATTTGCTGACAGTAAAAAATTTTAGTAAAATGAAAGGAAGTATTTATAACATTGGTTCAGACAGTATGAATTATTCCAAATTACAAATTGCTAAAAAAATCCAAAAGAGAACAGTATGTGAAATTATTACAAGCTCTTTAGCTGATCCGGATAAAAGAAATTTTATAATTGATTACAGTAAAATTCAAAAATTTAAATTTACAAATAAAGTTTCTATTGAAGATGGAATAGATGAACTGGTTAAATTTTATAAATGGTTCAAACCCGGAAGCACGGGGAGTAATAGTTTAGTTTAAAAATTGTTAAATTTCAAAAAAACATATCATTCAGATTATATAAATTTTTTGTGTAATAAGAATTTTTCTAAAATAATCTTTTGTCTAAAATCTGAGAAAGATGAATATGCAAAGTATATTAATGATAATTCTAAAATTTTTTATGTTGAAGATATAGAGGATGAAATCTTGCTTAAAGATATTTTTAAAAAAAAATATGATTTAATTATAGCTTCAAAAGTTTTAACAAAAATTGAAAAGATCTCTAATTTTTTAGATATAATTAAAAAAATTTCTTATAATAATACAAGATTTATTATTTTTAATAAAAGTTTTTTATATTTATTTTTTAAAAATTTACTAAAAAAAAAAAAGTTTAACTGGCTCAACACTAATGAACTAAAAACCTACTTAGAAAATTTCAAATTTGTTTTTGTTAGAAAGTTAAAAACAAAAATTATACCTTTTGATAATTTTTTTATTAATTATATTAATATTTTTTTGAGCTTTATCCCTTTTGTAAATTTATTTGCATCAGAAGAATTTACAATTTTTCGCAAAATTACAGAAAATAATATTAAAGATAAGGGCTTAACTATCTGCATTACAGTGAAAAACGAAAAACCTATAATAGAGACACTGATAAATCAAATTCCCACAATTGCAAATAAACAAGAAATAATTTTTATAGAAGGAGGGTCTACAGATGGAACTTATGAAGAGGTACAAAGACAAATAGATAGAAACAAAGATAAAGATATTAAACTGTTTAAGCAGAAAACTATTGGACAGAAAGAAGCTATTAAAACAGGGTTTGATAATGCGTCTCATGATGTGATTACACTTTTTGAGGGAGACGGAACATGTGACCCTAAAGACCTGAAGTTTTTTTATAATTCAATAGCTGAAAATAAAGCTGATTATATCCAAGGTACACGACTAGCATACCCATTAGATAATAATCAAATGCCCTTACTTAATAAAGTGGGAAATATTTTTTTTGCAGTTTGGTTTACGTGGATCTTAGGTCAACGTGTAACAGATGTGTTGAGTGGTATTAAGGCTATCGATAAAGCAACTTATTCAAAAATAATAGATGACTGGGAGTATTTTGGAAAAGATGACCCATTCGGTGATTTTGAATTATTATTTATCGTTACTAAAAATTGTTTTAAAATTAGTGAAATACCAATAAGTTACTACCCAAGACCTTTTGGTGAAACTAAAACAAGAATATTTTTTCATGGATTTAAGCTATTGAAAATAATGATTAAGTCTCATATTAATTTTAAAAATTTTAATAAATGAAATATAGAATTACACAAGTTAAACCCTTTATAAATCAAAAAGAGCTTGAAGAAATTAAAAATCCTATAATAAGTAATTTTATTACAGAGGGTCCACAATCTAAAAAATTCTTAAATAAACTACTTAAAATCACCCAATCTAAGTATGGTGTATTGGCTCCCAACGGAACCTTAGCAATAACTGTTGCTATTATGTCGTTAGGATTAAATAAAGGAGATGAAATTATTATTCCAAATTTTACTTTTTATGGAAGTTACTCTGCGGCTGTTTTAGCAGGACTTAAACCCATTTTATGCGATGTCGATAAAGAAAATTTTCAAATTGATGTAGAGAGTGCAAAAAAAATTATAACACCTAAGACGAAAGCAATTATGCCAGTGCATATTTATGGAGGATCAGTAAATATGGAAGAAGTTTTAAAGTTTAGTAAAAAATATAAACTAAAAGTTGTTGAAGATGCAGCACAAGCTCTTGGTATAAGATTTAAGGGAAAGTCTGCAGGATCTTTTGGTGATGTAAGTGCATTTTCTTTTTATGCTGATAAAGCTATTACAACTGGCGAAGGTGGCTTAATAGTCACAAATAATAAAACAATTTATAGAAATCTTTTATTAATAAGAAACCAAGGAAGAATAAAAAGTGGTTCATTTATTCATAATAACTTAGGTTATAATTTTAGATTTAATGATCTTCTCGCATCAGTAGGGTTGGCACAATTAAAAAAGTTTGATCTAATAAAAAAAAGAAAATTAGAAATTTATAAAAGATTTAAGAAAAACCTAGGAAATTTAAAAGAAGTTGAATTTTTTAAACCAATTAATAAGTCAAACTTTATTCCATTCAGAGTCCCAGTGATTGTTAAGAACTTAAATAAATTAATGATTTTCCTAGAAAAAAATGGGATTCAAACAAGAGGTTTTTTTTTCCCACTTCACACCCAAAAAGGCGTAAATAAAAAATTTAAACAAAACAACAAGGACCAATTATTTTTTAAAAATAGTATTTATGGAAATAAAAACGGGCTTGCTTTACCCTGTTATCCATCACTAAAAAATGAGGACATATTTTTTATTTGTAAAAAAATAAAAGATTTTTATGAAAAATAATTTTGAAAATTATTATGATTTAATTTTTTCAAAAAAAAACTATAAAAAAGAAGTCTCTTATATTTTAAAAAAGACTAAATCGTTAAATATAAAAAAAATTTTAGACGTTGGATGTGGAACTGGCACGCATTCTAATTTAATTTATAAAGATACAAAGATTAAAATCTTTGGATTAGATAAGAATAAAGCAGCAATAAAAATTGCAAAAAATAAAAATAAGAATATTTATTTCTCAAGCAAAAATTTAAAGTCTCTAAAGGAAAATAATTTTGATTTAATAATATCAATGTTTAATGTTGTAAATTATTTTAATGATTTAAAAAAACTAACTTCTTTTTTCAAAGATATAAAAAAAAAAACTTCAAAAAATTCTCTCTTTATATTTGATGCTTGGAATGGTTCTTTTAATTTTAATAATAAAATTGTTGAAGAGGAAAGAATTCTCAAAAATAAAAATTTTATTCTGATAAATAGGATTAAATCTATTAAAAAATCATTATCAAAAAAAATATCTTTATATTATGAGATAAATATTAATTTTTTCAAAAAAAATAAAAAAATTAAAATCAATAAAGTACTGACACAATATTTATGGAATCCAAAAGAAATTATGAACGCATTAATTATGGCAGGGTTTAAATCTATTGTAATAAAAAAATCTTTTTCTAATAAATCTTTCTCGGAAAAAGATCTAAAAATAATTTTTTTAGTTAGTTAAATATCTAAAAATATTTTTTCGTCTTTCTTGCTAATTCTAAATATATTTTAGAAATTTCATGATTGGGGTTGGCTTCTACAATTGGTTTTCCTTCATCACCACATTTTCCAACTTCAGGGTTTATTGGAATTTCTCCTAGAAATTCTTTACCAAATTCTTCTGCAGTTCTTTTAACACCACCTTCACCAAATATTTATTCTAGAATTATAATTTATCTGATATAGGATTTGCAAATAATTATGAATTTTTTAAAAGAATTTTGTCTATATTTAAAAGTTAGAAAAAAATATTGGTTAATTCCAATATTACTATTTTTAATGTTATTTGGTGGACTTCTCATCGTTAGTGAAAGTTCTGTCATAGCTCCTTTTATTTATACAATCTTTTAATGAGGACATTTTTTTTTAATATATTTCTTACTTTTTGTTTGATTATTTTATTTGAATCAATTTTTGGTTATTGGTTTAAAGATGATAATTTTGGCATACATGTTCGGAAACTACGAAATATTGAAAAACAATTTAATAATGATCATAATGGTAAGAAATACAGCTATATATTTAAAAGAAATTTTCATGGTTTTATTGGAGAAGAAATAAAACCAGAGGAGATAAAGATAGTTTTTGAAGGAGGTAGCACAGGTGAGCAGTTATTTCTTCCACCAGAATTAAGAGTAGTAGATCAATTGAATGCTTTTTTTAAAAAAGATCAAATTGATGTAAATATTATAAATGCATCAAAAGGAGGGAAATCAACAAGGGGATATTATAATGATTTTGAAGAGTGGTTCCCAAATATAAAAAATTTTAATCCAAAAATATTTATTTTTTATACAGGTCTTAATGATTCTTCATTAAAGAATTCACAACATTACGATAAGACAAAAAGGGATAATATTTTTAATCAGACAGAAGATTATATAAAAAATAATAGTATTCTTTATGAAATAAAAAATAAGATACAAAACAAATATTTTGGTAAAGTCAGAATATTCTACGGCCTTTACCAAAAAGATTTATATGATGATTTTAGGTATATAAATTATGAAGAGGCTAAACTTAAATATAATTTAAATGATTTGAATTCAGAAGAAATTATTATAACTAATAACTTTGAAAAAAATTTACTTAATTTAGATAAAAAAATTATTGAAACAAAAGTAATACCAATTTTTATTACACAAGTAAGATTTGATGGAATAAGCACAAAAGCGCTTTTTTTAATTAATGAAATGTTAAAGGAATTTTGTAAGACAAGAAAATATGATATTATTAAACTTGATGAAATTGTAAAAAGTTTTGAAAAAAATGATTTTTATGACACGGCACATGTAGGAATTAATGGTTCAAAAAAAATTTCAAAAATTCTTTATCCTCATTTAAAAAATATTTTAATTAATTACTGAAATTTAGTTAATTCAAAATCTTAAATGTAGATTGCTTTAATTTTTTTAGCAAAGTCTAAGTATATTTTGGAAATTTCATGATCAGGATTGGCTTCAACAATAGGTTTTCCTTCATCACCACATTTTCCAACCTCAGGGTTTAATGGGATTTCTCCTAGAAATTCTTTACCAAATTCTTCTGCAGTTCTCTTAACACCACCTTCACCAAATATTTTATATTTTTTACCATCATCTCCAATAAAGTAACTCATGTTATCAACTAGACCTAATATCTTAACTCCAAGTTTATCAAACATTTTAATTCCTCTTTTAACATCTAAAAGAGCAACTTCTTGAGGGGTAGAAACTATAATTGCTCCATCCATTTTTATTTCTTGAGAAAAAGTTAATTGGGTATCCCCAGTTCCTGGAGGCATATCAACAATTATAAAATCTAAATCTTTCCACCCTACTTTTTGAGTAAATGTTTTAATTGCACTGGTGACCATAGGTCCACGCCAAATCATCGGAGTTTGTTGATCAGCAAGAAAGCCAATCGACATACATTGAATATCATATTTAGTAATTGGAGTTAAAGTTTGACCATCACTTTTTGGTTTTTCGTTAATATCAAACATTTTTGGAACTGATGGGCCATAAATATCTGCATCAAGTAGACCAACTTTGCAGCCAATTTGTTTTAATGCTAAAGCAAGGTTTGTTGCAAAAGTAGATTTTCCAACTCCACCTTTCGCGCTTGATATAGCTATTGTAAATTTTGTTCCTAAAATAGGGTTCTTTATGAACTTTTTAGGCTCTAATTTTCTTTTCATTGCGTCACTTAGTTCTGGCTTTTTATCAGTCATAATCCCATCATTACTTGTTTTTTATTATATAGACATTATATACTTTGTCATATGTCAGATGATTTTAAAAGTAGAGGAGGAAGTCCATGGGGAACACCTCCAGGTGGAGGAAATGGTTCAGGAAAAGGACCTACACCACCAGATATTGATGCGATTATTAGAGACATTCAAAGTAAGATAAATAAATTTTTACCTGGTGGAAGCTCATCAGGAGGAAAGCCAATTGGTTTGATTTTAATTATTCTAGCATTCATATGGCTAGCAAGTGGTCTTTATAGAGTGCTACCCGATGAACAAGGTGTAGTGCTTAGATTTGGTAAATTTGTAAAAACTACTCAGCCAGGATTAAATTATCACATTCCTTTTCCGGTAGAGTCTGTTCAAACACCAAAAGTTACAAAAGTTAATAGAATAGATATTGGATATAGATCTGAGAGAGATAGTGGCTTTTCTCAAGGTGGAGGAGTTGCAGATGTACCTCAAGAAAGCTTAATGTTAACAGGTGACGAAAATATTGTTAACATAGATTTTTCAGTATTTTGGGTAATAAAAAATGCAAGCAAATTTTTATTTCAAATTCAAG
>Ga0209709_10005255_pt1 | contig 10219 bp, 11 predicted proteins | sample ArcticOcean_MG_C_2_FD_187435 | JGI IMG/M metagenome (GOLD analysis project Ga0209709, IMG submission 187435) | Marine microbial communities from western Arctic Ocean - ArcticOcean_MG_CB4_136 (SPAdes) (version 2) | ecosystem: Environmental > Aquatic > Marine > Oceanic | place: Arctic Ocean...
GACTCATTTCTTAAATTTAAAATGCGTTTTAGAACTCTTTCTATATTTCCATCTAATGGGATAATTTGTTTGTTAAATGCAATAGCTAGTATTGCACTAGCTGTATAATCTCCAATTCCAGGAAATTTTTTCAATTCATCAAAATCCTTTGGTAATCTCCCCTTATAATTTTTAACAATAATATTTGCACTTTTTTTTAAATTTTTAGCTCTCGAGTAATAGCCTAGTCCCTGCCAATGTTTTAAAAGTTTAGCTTCTTTAACTTTAGCAAGAGATTGAATATCTGGAATATTTTTTAGAAATTCATTAAAATATGGAATAACAGTTGCCACTTGAGTTTGCTGGAGCATAAACTCACTTACAATTGTATAATATTCCTTTTTTTTCAATGAACATTTTTTTCTCCACGGCAAAGATCTTTTATTATTATCATACCAATAAAGAATTTTATTTGTTATCATTGTTTAATTAATATGCCTTATAAAAATAATATTAAGCAGAGAAATAAAAGCATTCAAGGATTAAGATCTTTTAAAGACACCTTACCAACAAACATCAAAAAAATAATTAAAAAAAAAGGCCATATATTTTCTGAAACATTAAATAATTGGAAATATATAGTTGGTGATCAACTTTTTAAAATTTGTTACCCAAAATCATTTAAAAATTCTAATAAATTTGGGGTTAGCACTTTACTAATAATGGTTAAAAGAGGACATGAAGTAGAACTAGAATACTCAAAAAAACAAATAATGGATAAAATGAATAGCTACTTTGGCTACGAGATTGCTGAAAATATAAAACTAATTAGCTTTGATGATAGTCTTACTAATTTTAAAAGTAATAATGATAGTAACAAATTTTCATCAACCACTGCGACAAATAATAAATTTATAGATAAAATAATTGATATTAAAAATGATAAGATTAAAAGATCATTAATTGAACTAAGTAAAATTTTTAAGGAAAAATGAAAAAAATATTTTTATCATTACTTTTTTTATTATTGGCTTTTAATAAAAATGTAGCCTCAGATACCTCGGACTCTATTCAAAGAATTGTTGAGGGCAATAAAGATTCAAAAGTAACTATTATTACTTACGAGTCTTTAACTTGTAATCACTGTGCTGATTTTCACAAAAATATTTATCCTCAACTAAAAAAAGAATTTATTGATACTGGTTTGGTTAGAATTGAATTTAGACATTTTCCTCTGGATATAGCTGCATTAAATGCATCAAAAATTTCTTTGTGTACTAATAATGGAAATTCAAAGACACTTCACTTTTTATTTTCGAATCAAGACAAATGGATAAAAGGTGAAACAATCGAAGATATAAATAAAAACCTTAAAAAACTATTAAAAAGTGAATATAGTTTTTTAGATTTCGAACAATGTATAAACAATAAAACTGTCGAAGATTATATTCTAAATGATCGCATAGAAGGTGTGCAAAAATTCAAAGTAAATGCTACTCCTACGATAATAATTAACAATAAAAAGTTTGATAAATCACTAAATTATAAAAATTTAAAAAAATCTATCGAAAAACTGATATAACTTTGTGAATGGAATTTAAAAAGATCCAGCTTAATGGATTTAAATCATTTGCAGAAAAGACTAATTTTTTAATTGAGAAAGGTCTGACTGGGATCGTGGGTCCAAATGGCTGTGGCAAATCTAATATAGTTGAATCTTTAAGATGGTGCATGGGAGAAACGTCTGCAAAAAGTATGCGTGGATCTGGAATGGAAGATGTTATTTTTTCAGGAACCTCGAATAAACCTTCAAAAAATATTGCCGAAGTAATAATTAGCATTAATAATGAAAATAATGATGGCCCCATACAATACAAAGATAATGAAGCAATAGAAATTAAAAGAAAAATAGAAAAAGATAAGGGTTCAAAATTTTATATTAATGACAAAGAAGTTAGAGCAAGAGATACTCAGATGTTTTTTGCAGACCTATCAACTGGAGCACATTCACCATCAATGATTAGCCAGGGTCGTATTGGAGCATTAGTAACATCAAAACCAGCTGATAGAAGAGCTATTTTAGAAGAGGCAGCAGGTATTGCCGGTCTTCATGTACGTAGACATGAGGCCGAATTGAGATTAAGCGCTGCAGAAAATAATCTTAAAAGAGCAGATGAAATTAGAAGACAACAAGAAAAACAATTAGCAAATTTACAAAAGCAAGCTGAAGAAGCAAAAAAATATAAAATTATTTCTGGAGAAATTAAAAAAATTGAAGCTGGGTTATATTATTTAAGACTTAAAAATATTGATCATGAAATAAAATTGGAAAATGAAATCAATAAAGAAGCTGAAGGTGGGGTAAGTGAATTTAATGTACAAATAAGTGAATTTGAAATTTTAATTAAAAACGAAACAGACAAAGTCGCTCCACTAAGAGAAAAAAATATTGAAAATTTATCAAAAATACAACGTCTAAATTTAGAGCTACAAAGTCTAGATGAAGAAAATATAAGAACAAAAGAAGAAATAGAAAGTATTAAAAAATCCTTAAAAACAATCGAAGAAGATACGGATAGAGAAAAAGGTATTGTAATTGACGCAAACTCTAACGAAAAAAGATTAAAAGAAGAAAAAAATGAATTAATAGAAATAGATTCAAAATATTTTGAAACAGAAAAGTTATCTAATGATGATTTAGAAAGTTCTAAAAAAAAACTTAAAGAAGAGCAAAAATCAGTTGATGATATTATTAATGTTTTTGCAGAGGGAAACATAAATATAAGCATAGGTCCTATAAAAAATGTACAAAATAATATTGAAAAAGTAAAAGAGTTGATTTCTAACAATGAAGTAAGTCAAGCCATAACATTATTAGATAGATGTAGAATTGAATTAAATGATTTTTTAAAAAATTTAGAGAATGATGAAAGCAAGCATAAGCTTTTAAAAATTAACAAAAAAAATGAAAACATAAAATCATTACAAGAAAATTATGCTGACAGCTTCAGCAAAAATCAAACCGTTAAACAAGAGTCGATTAAAAGAAAAGAAAGAATAAACACAATAGTAACTGAAATTGAAAGTTGGAAAAATTTACTTTTAAATTCAGAAAAAATGGTAAACGAGTTAAATGATAGAAAAAAAAAATTATTAATACAATTAGATGAGCTTGAAAAACGACCACAAGTCCAGGCTGAAAAAAAAGGCCAAATATCTGAAGGCTTAAGAATTTCTGAAAAAGAAAAAATTGAAAATGAATCTACAATAAAAGAAATGGAAAAAAAAATTGATTCTTTAAGATTTAAATTAAATGAAACTCAAGAAAAATCTACTCAAATAAGAGAAAGAAAAGCAAGCTCAAGTGCAACAATTGATGGTCTTAAAAAAAGAAAAGATGATCTTCTAGAAAGAATTAATACGGAACTAAATCTTAACGAAAATAATATACTTATAAATTCTAATCTCAACATAGAACAAGAGTTGCCTGATGCTGTAACACAGGAAGAACAACTTGATAAAAAAAAAAGAATAAGAGAAAAGCTAGGATCTGTGAATTTACGTGCAGATGAAGAAACGAATAAGTATAAAATAGAAATAACAAAAATGGAAAGAGATAGACAAGATTTGTCTATTGCTATTATTAAGTTAAAAGAAAGTATAAATGAATTAAATGAAAAAGGTAGAGAAAGACTGTTAGAAGCTTTCGAAAAAGTTAATAGAAAGTTTAGTGAAGTTTACAAAAAATTATTTAATGGTGGAAGTGCTAAACTTGAATTGGTAGATTCTGATGATCCGCTAGAGGCTGGGCTTGAAATGCTTGTTAGTCCTCCAGGCAAAAGATTACAATCAATAACCTTGCTGTCCGGAGGTGAACAGGCCTTAACTGCGCTATCATTAATTTTTGCAGTATTCCTAACAAGCCCCTCACCTATTTGTGTCCTTGATGAGGTTGATGCTCCACTAGATGATGCGAACGTAACTAGATTTTGTAACTTACTTGAAGAATTAACAAACATTACAGATACACGGTTTATAATAGTCACCCACCATGCTTTAACCATGTCTAAAATGAATAGGCTTTATGGAGTAACAATGCCAGAAAAAGGCATTAGCCAATTAGTTGCTGTTGATTTACAAAAAGCCGAGAGTATGGTGGCATAATAATAAATGTCAAAAGATCAGTTCAAAACTCGCTTAGAGATTGCAAAAAGTAAAATTTCAGAGAAAAATTTGTATAATGACAAAGAACCCCCTTCTTCCATAGGAACTGCCTTTAAATTAAGCACAGAATTAGTGTCTGCAGTTGCAGTTGGGACAATTATTGGGTTTATTTTAGACAAGACCTTTGATACTAAACCTTGGTTAATATTAATATTTTTTTTTGTAGGTGTGATTGCTGGTATTATGAATGTGGTTAGGTCTGCAAAAAAAATGCAAAAATAATTAAAAACTATGGCAACAAATCCAATGCACCAATTCGAAGTTTACAGAATTGGACCAGAAATTAAATTAGGATCAATAGATATATCTTTTACCAATTCAAGTTTATTTATGGTAATTAGCTCTATAGCAATCTTATTTATTTTTAATCTTGGGTCAAAAAAAAATTCTTTAATACCTAACAAAGTTCAACTTTTAGCAGAACTTAGTTATACTTTTGTTTCTAAAATGATTAGTGATACCGCTGGTTCTAAAGCAAAACCTTATTTTGCATTTATTTTTTCACTTTTTACATTTGTACTGTTTTGTAATATGTTTGGCATGATCCCCTACTCGTTTACAATTACTAGTCATATTATTGTAACTTTTATTTTAGCTTCATTTATTTTTTGTGGAGTAACAGTTATTGGATTTATGAAACATGGGCTAGGTTACTTAAAGTTATTTGTACCTAGTGGAGTGCCCGCTGTTCTTTTGCCTTTAATTATTGTTATTGAAATAATTTCATATTTGAGTCGACCTATCAGTCTTTCAGTTCGTTTATTTGCAAACATGATGGCTGGACATACTATGATGAAAGTTTTCGGAGGCTTTGTAATAAGTCTTGGAATAGTTGGTGGATGGCTTCCACTAAGTTTTTTGGTTGCTTTAACTGGTTTGGAGATCTTAGTTGCTTTTCTTCAAGCATATGTTTTTGCAATCTTAACCTGCATCTATTTAAATGATGCATTAAACCTACACCATTAATTAACATAAGGAGGATATAATGGAATTAGAAGCAGCAAAAATGATCGGAGCAGGACTAGCATCAATAGCTCTAGCCGGCGCTGGAGTTGGGATTGGGATTATCTTTGGTAATTACCTTTCTGGTGCAATGAGAAATCCATCTGCAGCTCAAAAACAATTTCCTAATCTACTATTAGGTTTTGCTTTAGCTGAAGCTACTGGTCTATTTGGATTGGTTGTTGCATTAATTATTTTATTTGCATTTTAAATTTAATGATTAAAAAAATATTTTTTCAGTCAATATTTTTAAGCTTCCTGTTTTCAATGGAAGCTTTTGCAACTGAAAGTAGTGGTATGCCTCAATTAAATACAGAATTTTGGATTTCTCAAATTTTTTGGTTAACTATAACTTTTGGAATTTTATATGTTTTGCTTTCTAAACTTATACTTCCAAAAATTAGTGGTAATCTTGAAATAAGAAAATCACAAATCTTAGAAAATATTGAGGCAGCTGAGAAACAAAGAGAAGAAAGTGAACTAAAGATACAAGAGTACGAAAAAATAGTTCAAAACAGTAAAAATGAAGCAAAAAATTACTTCAACCAAGCTAGACAAAAAATATTAAAAGATATTAATCTTAAAAAAGAAACCTTAGAAAAAGAACTGAATGTGGAAGTTCAAAAAGTAGAAGCTGAAATACAAGAACTTAGAAATAAAGCTCCTGAAAAAATTAACAAGATAGCTATAGAAACGGCTACAGATTTGCTTCAACATTTAATAGGTGCAGAAGTTAATAACAGTAGTATCTCAGCAATTGTTGACGATCTCTCAAAAAAGAAAATGGATATATATTATGGCAATTGATGCAACTTTCTGGGTAGCAATATCCTTTATAATTTTCCTTGGTGGATTAATTTACTTAAAAATACCTCAAAAAATTAATGACGTTTTAATAAAGATTATTTCAGATATTAAAAATGAAATTGACGAAAGTGAAAAACTGAGATCTGAAGCAAAGGTTCTATTAGATAATGCACAAAATAAATTAAATACTGCTCAAACAGTTAATAATAATATTTTAGAACAAGCAAAAAAAGATAGTGATAATTTGGTAATAAAAATGAATGATAAGTTTCATAAATCTTCTGAAATCAAAAAAAACTTAGTAGAAAATAAAATTATACAAATGAAAGACGCAGCTCTAAAAGAAATAAAGGATGTATCAATTAAAATTGCGATAGACTCGGTTAAAAAAATTATTAGTACGTCTGTGGATAAATCAAAACTTAATAGTCTGTTTGATAAGAATCTGAAAGAAACGAAAGTTGCGTTAAAAAAGATTAACTCATAATTCCCTTACAATTTTTTTGATAAACTATAAATTAATCAAATGAAATCTATAGTCATTGGTTCTGGGTTTGGTGGTATTGCTGCCGCTTTACGACTTAAAGCTAAGAATCATAATGTAACTTTAATTGAAAAACACCCTGATCTTGGTGGGAGAGCCAGAGTATTTAAAAAAAATGGTTTTACTTTTGATGGTGGTCCAACTGTAATAACTGCTCCCCACTTAATTGAAGAACTTTTTGAATTATTTAATAAAAAACCTGAAAACTATATAGAGCTTGTCCCTCTTAAAACTTGGTATAGATTTATTTTTGAAGATGGAATAAAATTTGATTATTCAGGAGATGAAAATCAAATGAAGAAACAAATTGAAGAAATTAACAAAGAAGATGTTAAAGGTTATGAAGAACTTGTAAAATTTACAAAAAAAATATTTGATAAAGGTTTTACAGAACTTGCGGATGTTCCTTTTGATAAATTTTTATTCATGATGAAGCAATTACCATCTTTATTAAAACTTAAAAGTTATAAATCAGTTTATTCTTTAGTTTCATCTTATATAAAAAATGAAAAATTAAGAAGGATGTTAAGTATGCACCCTCTTCTGGTTGGAGGTAATCCTTTTACTACAACTTCTATTTATGGACTTATCTTATATTTAGAGAAGAAATGGGGTATTCATTACTCGATGGGTGGAACAGGTAACATTATAAAAGGTTTTGAGAAACTAATGAATGAAGTTGGTATAGAAATAATAAAGGGTCACGAAGTAACAAAAATTATTTCTAATGGTAATAAAATTACTGGTGTTCAATTAGATAACCAAATTAATATTGAAACTAATAATGTTATTTGTAACGCAGACCCACCTGCTGTTTATGAAAAAATGTTAAATGGAAATAAAGATAATTCGCTTATGTTTAAGTGGAAAAAAAATAGAATGGAATATTCTATGGGATTATTTGTTTACTATTTTGGAACCAAAAAACCTTATGATGATGTAGAGCATCATACAATAAAATTTGGCAACAAGTATAAAGAACATCTTGATGATATATTTGAAAATAAAAAATTAAATAATGATATAAGTTATTATCTTCATAGACCGTCTGCTACTGATAAATCTATGGCTCCTCCAGAACAAGATTGTTTTTATGTTTTGGTTCCAGTCCCAAATAATCAGTCAAAAATTGATTGGTCTGTTCAAGGTGAAAAAATGAAAAATTTGGTGATAGATAAAATGGAAAAAGATTTAATGCCAAATCTTAGAGAAAATATTGTTGAAGATTTTTATTTAACACCAGATTACTTTGAGAAAGATTTGAACACTAAATATGGTTCTGGTTTTTCAATCCAACCAAAATTCTCACAATCAGCTTATTTTAGATTTCACAACAAATCCGAAATATATGATGGACTTTATTTTGTAGGAGCAGGCACTCATCCAGGAGCTGGTGTGCCTGGGGTGCTTTCATCTGCAAAAGTATTAGATAAAATTTTATAATGTCTAATAAAAGTTACTTATCTGTTTATTCTAAATCATTCAGTTGGGCTGCTTATTTTTTACCAAAAGAAACATTTAAAAAATGTTCAGCTTTGTATGATTTTTGTAGAGTTGCAGACAACATCGCAGATGATAATGACGAAATAGAAAATAAAGAAAAAAAATTTTACCAATTTGAAAATGATTTTAATCAAAAAAACTTTGGTAATCCTGTTGTCAAAAATATGTGGGGTCTTATTGAAGAGTTCAATATCTCATTAAAAATTGTTCAAGATTTATTGATTGGAATTAAATCAGATATTAAAGATAAAGTTAAATTAAATTCAAAAAAAGATCTGTTGATTTACTCATATAGAGTAGCTGGAACTGTAGGGTTAATGATGGCAAAAATTTTAAAAGTTGATAAAAAAAATTCACTAATGTCAGCTATCGATCTTGGAATTGCAATGCAACTTACCAATATATCAAGAGATGTAATTGAGGACTCAAAAAATAATCGATTTTATATAGATAAAAATTTTAAGGAAATTTCTTCAACTATCAATCTTGCTGATACTTTTTATAAAAATTGTTTTTATTCAATTAAAGATATGCCAATTAGTTTTCATTTTTCAATTTTAGTTGCTAGAAGAGTTTACAAAAAAATAGGACATAAAATTTTAAACAAAAAAAATTTTGAAAATTATCAAAATTCAGGAAAGATATATGTTTCAAATATTGAAAAAATATTAGAGACTTTTCTTTCAATTTTAGACTTAATTAAACTATCATTCAGTTATAAAAAAGATGATCAAATACAACATGATCATAATTTAATTAATGAAGAAATAAATTTAGATGAAAGAATTTGATTATATTATTATTGGTGGTGGTTGTGCAGGGTTATCACTCGCATATGAACTTGAAATCAATAAAAAATTAAAAGATAAAACTTTGGCTATTATTGAGCCCACAACAGAATATAAAAAAGATAAAACTTGGTCTTTTTGGAAAGTAACTACTCATAACTTTGATGATTGTGTTAAGAAAAGCTGGCAAAATTTTTCAGTCAATATACCAAAAAAGACTAATTACTTGGAGTGTTCTAGTTATCCATACCAAAGTGTTGACAGTGGATTGTTCTATGAAAAAATTAACAACAAATTAAAAGAAAATAAAAATATTTCTCTCTTTAGAGATATAAGCGAAATTAATTCAAAAAATTCTTTTATTTTTAATAGCGTTCCTTCGATTAAAAAAAATTATCATAACCTTTGGCAACATTTTTGTGGTGTAGAAATTGAAACTCAAAATAATTTTTTTGATGATGAAATTTTTAATCTTATGGATTTTGACTGTGATCAAAGAGAAGGTGTTCATTTTTTTTATACACTACCCTACTCAAAAACTACGGCCTTAATTGAAACTACTTGGTTATCAAAAATGAATGATAGTTCTCAAAAAGATTATGACAGTCAAATAAAAGATTATATTGAAAATCACTTAAACTTAAAGAATTACAAAATAACTTATAAAGAAGGAGGTGCGATACCCCTATTCTATCCATCATATGAAATAGAAAAAGACAAAATAAACATTGGAACTGCTGGGGGGATGACGAGATTGAGTACGGGTTATACTTTTCTCAATATTCAAGAACACAGTAAATACATACGTAAAAATATTGAAAATATTTCAACTGCTAAAAAATTCGAGATAAGTAAAAAATATCAATTCTTAGATGATATTTTTTTAAGAGTTTTAAATGAAAACCCTGAGATGATGCCTGATATTTTTTTTAAAATGTTTAAGAGTTCGCCAAAGACTGTTATAAAATTTTTATCTAACAAAAGTAACTTTTTAGAGGATTTATCAATTATTTTGAAAATGCCTAAATGGACTTTTATAAAAGCTTTATTTAATTAAAATGAATATATTAGCAAAAAATTCCAAAATAGTTTTAATACTAAGCGTAATTTTTTGGTTTTTTGATTTTTTAAAGTGGACAAGACCAACCCTAATATCTATTGAAACAAGTAGCTTAACAAGTGTGGTATGTTTTTTTTTGATTTTAACTCTAGGAATTTCTCATGGTTCACTAGATAATTTAAAAGGTAATAAATTAATCAAATTTTTCTGTGCTTCTAGTTTTTGTTTAGAAAGTTTATTTATGGCTAAATTACGATACTTTTTGTATTTAGATATTTTTTTTGTAAATATTTTAGTCTTTTCATCAAATTT
>Ga0209709_10005257_pt1 | contig 10219 bp, 9 predicted proteins | sample ArcticOcean_MG_C_2_FD_187435 | JGI IMG/M metagenome (GOLD analysis project Ga0209709, IMG submission 187435) | Marine microbial communities from western Arctic Ocean - ArcticOcean_MG_CB4_136 (SPAdes) (version 2) | ecosystem: Environmental > Aquatic > Marine > Oceanic | place: Arctic Ocean...
AGCTATAGTAATTATCAAACTTCTCAATTTTATGGTTTAAGTTTACTTGTGAAGATATTTTTGGACAAAATATTAGCTATTTTATTTCTATTACTGCTAGCTCCCATATTTGTTTTAGCGATAATACTTGTATTCATTGAAGACGGGTTTCCCATTTTTGTTTCAGAAGAAGCTATTGGATGGGATGGTAGAAGGTTTAATGTTCATAAATTAAGAATTCATAAAAATAATAAAATTGATAAAAATGTTAAAGAAAAAAAAGCTACTGATTTAAAATATCTTAAAACAGGAAAAATTTTTAGAAGACTGCACATTGACGAGATACCTCAATTTTTAAATATATTGAAGAGTGATATGTCTATTGTTGGACCGAGACCTCATATACTTAAGGAAGATCTTATTTATGCAAAAATATTTAAACTGTTTTTAAAAAGAAACAAAACATCTCCAGGATTAACTGGATGGGCACAAGTAAATGGTTTTAGAGGAAAGAGTCCGAGTAGTGAAAATATGAAAAAGAGAATGGAGTACGATCTGTGGTATATGAATAATTGGAGTATCTGGTTGGATTTCTATATAATTTTAAAAACATTTCGTATAATCTTTAACAAACCAAAAAAATAGAAAAATAATTCAAAGATGAAGGGAATAATTTTAGCAGGTGGCTCTGGAACAAGACTTTACCCAATTACCAAAGGTGTGTCTAAGCAGCTGTTACCTATATATGATAAACCGATGATCTATTATCCATTGTCAGTATTGATGTTGGCTGGCATAAAAGATATATTGATAATTACAACATCAGAAGATCAGTCTAGCTTTATTCGCACTCTTGGAGATGGTAAGGAGCTGGGGATTAATTTATCTTATGCTATACAACCGAGTCCAGACGGTTTGGTGCAAGCCTTTATTATTGGTGAAGAATTTATTGGTAATGACAATGTGTGTCTTGTATTGGGAGATAATATTTTTTGGGGCCAAGGATTTAGGCTATTATTGAATCGTGCTGTAGAGAGAAAAAATGGAGCTACTGTGTTTGGATATCAGGTTAATGATCCTAAAAGATTTGGTGTAGTTGAGTTTGACAAGCACAAAAAAGTTTTATCAATTGAGGAAAAACCGAAAAATCCAAAATCTAATTTTGCAATAACAGGGTTGTATTTTTACGATAATAATGTGATAGAAATGGCCAAATGTGTTAAACCTTCAGATAGAGGAGAGCTGGAAATTACAACTTTAAACCAAATGTATTTAGAACGAGGAGAGTTAAATGTTGAAACTTTAGGCAGAGGCTTTGCTTGGTTAGATACAGGGACCATTGAAAGTTTACTAGAAGCTACAATGTTTGTAGAAACTATTGAAAAACGACAAGGGTATAAAATAGCCTGTTTGGAAGAAATTGCATTCAATAATGACTGGTTAACTTCAGATCAAGTTAGGAATACCGCAAGAGCATTAAATAAGAATTCATATGGAAAGTACTTACAAGGATTAATCATTGATTAATATAACCAAAACATATTTACCCAATATAGATAAATATAAAAATTATATAGATGATTAAAAAAATTATAAAAAATCTTAATAAGTAGCAATTTATAATAATGCAACCTCATATTATTTCAAAATCAGATATTCACAAGATTGATTTCTCAAAAGAATGTGTAATCATTAAAGAATTCTTTACATCCAATGAATGTACTGAGGTCAGTGAATTTTTAAAAAAATTTAAAAAACACAATGAAGAAAATTTTAAAAGTGATGGAGAGAATTGGCACTACACAGTAAAAAGTAATGGAAATTGTTTTCAAACTTTTATATTTAACGAATTGTGTGGTATCAATTTTTTACCATTAGTTAATATGTATCAGTCTTTATTTAATTTATATATAGATTTAGGTGAATGCAATAATATGGATACTTTTGCAAAGCAAATAGCAACAAATGATTTTTCAACAAATAAAAGAATTATAAATCCATTAGTATTTTCTTATCCAGTTGGACTTTCTAATTTTGGGTGGCATAAGCATGATATAAGAGCTCAAAAATTTCAACTTTTAGCAAACTTATCTATTCCAGAATTTGATTACACTGGTGGAGAAACTTTTGTATACATGGCTGAAGGAAAGCCAGATAAACAGGAAAATAGTGAAGAGAAGTGTGTAATCTTTGATAAGAAATTTGATCAGGGTGATATTTTTTCATTCCCTTATGGTAAGTGGCACAAAGTTAATCCCACTGAAAGTTCTAAGGTTTCAAATGGACAACGAACATCAATGTTAATGCCATTGGGAGCAAGAAATTCTGAACAATATAAAAATGAATTTTTAGATTAATACTTCATTAAAATTTTGGTGAGAACCATTTTAAAAACACTCACTATTATTGAACTTACCATTGTATCCTCAATTATTATTTTAATTACTTTATGTTTTGGGGTAATTGAATCATGTTTTATTGTAGAAAATTTGATATGGTTATTGGTAATAAAGACACTTAAAGATGAAAAATAAAAAAATTAATGTAACCAAAACATATTTACCCAATATAGATAAATATAAAAGTTATATAGATGAAATTTTTGAAAATGGTCAAGTAACAAATAATGGCCCATTAGTACAAAAATTAGAAAGAAGACTGGAAGAGTATTTAAATGTTAGCAATATTATTCTTGTAGCAAATGGAACGCTTGCACTAGATGTTGCGTATAGAGTGTTAAACCTTTCAGGAGATGTGATAACAACACCATTTTCTTTTGTTGCTACTACCAGCTCTATAGTTTCAAGTGGTTTAAACCCTTTATTTTCTGATATTAATCCTCACACATTTAATATTGACCCAAATTTTATTAAAAAAAAAATTACAAAAAAAACAAGCGCCTTAGTAGCTGTGCACGCATTTGGAAATGCTTGTGAAGTTGAAGAAATAGAAAAGATTGCAGAGCAGCATAATTTAAAAGTTATTTATGATGCCTCACATGCATTTGGTATACAATACAAAGAAGATAGCATTCTAAATCATGGAGACATTTCCACTCTAAGTCTTCATGCAACCAAGTTGTTTCACACTATTGAGGGTGGGGCACTTATCATCAAGAATAACGAATTAGCTAACAAGGCTAGAAAGTTAATTAACTTTGGTATCAATAAGCTAGGAGGAGGTATTGATGAAGTTGGTATTAATGCTAAAATGAATGAATTTGAAGCCGCAATGGGTTTATGTGTTCTTGATGATATGAAGTTTATTATAGAAAAAAGAAAAGTTGCTTATAACCATTATATTCAAGCATTAAATAAATCATTTCAATTTCAAGAAAAAAATAATAATTCATCTAATAATTATTCATATTTTACAATAGTTATTAATAGTGAAAGTAAGTTATTAAGTATTATGAAAAAATTAGATCAATTACAAATATTTCCAAGGCGCTATTTCTATCCACCACTTAATAAACTTAATTATGTTGAGAAAGATCAAGCTTGTCCTGTAGCAGAAGATATTTCCTGTAGAATTTTATGTCTACCATTGTCTCACGATTTAGATGAAAAAGATCAAAATATTATAATTAATACACTTTTCGAAGCATTATGAAGTTAGCCATTATGCAACCTTATTTTTTTCCATATATTAGATATTGGCAGTTGATTAACGCAGTTGATTTGTTTGTAATATATGATGATGTAAATTATATGAAAAAAAGTTTTATTAATAGAAACTTTATTTTAGTTGGGAATGAGCCTCAAAAAATTACATTAGAAGTTATGGGTGCGAGCCAAAATAAACATATCAACGATATTTTTATAGGAAATAATAATCAAAAAATATTAGAAACACTTAGACATGCATATAGAAGAGCACCTGAATATGATAAAATATTTCCCTTGGTCCAGAGTATTTTGGAAAGTCCGGAGAAAAATTTAGCAAAATTTCTTGCTGGTTTAATTGAAAAAATTTCAAATTATCTTGGAGTAAAAACTAAAATTATTTTTTCAAGTGATGTCGAGAAAGACTACAATCTAAATGGTCAAGAAAAAATCTTAGATATTTGTAAAAACCTAAGATCTTCAAATTATGTAAATCCAATTAATGGAATAAATCTTTATGACAAAGAAAAGTTTACTAAAGAAGGAGTTGAATTAAATTTCCTTGATTCAAAAATTGTGGAATACAAACAGTATAAAGAAAATTTTATTCCAAATTTATCAATAGTGGATATTATGATGTTTAATGATAAAAATAAAATGCTGACTATGTTGAATAACTATAGATTAAAGTGATAAATAACACTAATATTTATAATTAATACTGCGATTGGAGGATTTGAAAAATGTCTAAAGTGATAATATTTGGTGTTGGGCAAATAGCTGAAGTGGCCCATTTTTATTTAACAAATGATAGTGAACACGAGGTGGTAGCATTTACAGTTGATAAAGAATTTTTAAAAAAAGTCACCTTTCATGATTTACCAGTTGTGGCATACGAAGAAATGCTGGAAAAATACCCACCAAATGAATACAAATTATTTATCCCCATTAGCTATAAAAAAGTAAATAAATTAAGGGCGGAAAAGTTTGAAGATGCTAAGTCTAAAGGATATAAATTTATAAGCTATATAAGTTCAAAAGCTACTTACTACAATACACCTATTGGTGAAAACTGTTTCATATTTGAAAACAATGTAATACAACCTTTTACTAAAATAGGTGACAACTGCATACTTTGGAGCGGTAATCACATAGGTCACCATACAACTATAGAAGACCATTGTTTTTTAGCTTCCCATGTTATTATTTCAGGTAATGTGCATATTGGCAGCTTTTCTTTTTTTGGGGTAAATAGTACAATTTCTGACAATGTAAATATTGGCAAATCAAATGTAATAGGTGCAGGAGCAATTATATATAAAAATACTGAAGATAATGCAGTTTATTCAACATCAGAAACGGAAAAATCAAGAGTTCCTAGCAATAGATTAAGAGGTTTTTAATGGAATATATGAAAATAATAGAACATTACGAGAGCTGTTTTGAAAAACATGGGGACACTCCACTCGGAGTTGACTGGACAAAAGAAGATCAGGTAACCATTAGACATCAAACAATGTTAGAGGTGATAAATTATAGAGAAAAATCTTTCAATAATATGAAAAATGTAAGTGTATTAGATTATGGCTGTGGTTTGTCACATCTGTATGATTTTATAAAAAATAAACAGATGAATTTTATTAACTATACGGGATTAGAAATCTCTGAAAAGTTTTATAATAAATCAAAAAGTAAATACCCAGAAAATGATTATATTTTGGGTGATATATTATGTAAAAAAAATCTACTTAATAAAGAATATGATTATATTGTAATGAATGGGGTGTTTACTGAGAAAAGAGATTTAAGTTATGAAACTATGTTTCAATATTTTACAGAAATGATAAGCAAAATTTATAAGCACTGTAATAAAGGTTTGGCATTTAATGTAATGTCAAAACAAGTTGACTGGGAAATAGATTCCTTATTTCATGTTCCAATGAAGGATATGGAAATTTTTTTGACTAATAATATTACAAGAGACTTTATTATAAGAAATGACTATGGACTTTATGAATATACGGTTTATTTATTTAAAAATATAAAAAAGAAAAGCTCAAGTACAATATGACTATGGATTATATAATCATATCTTTATAAGATGAAATGGATTAAAAAAGGGCTGATCTTTTCTTTTGATAAAAAAAATAAATGGAATGAAAAAGGTTACACTTCAATACCTACTATATATAAAGTAAATAATAAAGTTTTAAGAATTTATTACACAGCTAGAGATTATAAGAATAGAACAAACATCTCATACATAGAAGTTGAAGCTAATAATCCAACTAATATCTTATATAAACATGATAAATCAATTTTGCAGTATGGTAAATTGGGTATGTTTGATGATAGCGGGGCTATGGTATCATATGTTGCTGATGTCGGTAATGAAGTATGGATGTTTTATATAGGATGGAATGTTAGAAACACTATTGCTTATCATAACTCAATAGGACTTGCGATAAGTAAGGATGGAGGAGTTTCATTTGAAAAGTTTTCAGAAGGGCCATTATTTGATAGAACATATAAAGAACCTTATTTTAATGCAGCACCTTATATACTAAGAGAAAAAGGAATATGGAAGATGTGGTATTCGTCTAATACTGATTGGGTGGAATACAATGAAAAAAGTGAACCTTTTTATCATATCAAATATGCTGAGTCAGATAATGGTGTTGATTGGAAGCGAGAAGGAAAGGTTGCCATTGATTATAAAGATGAAAATGAGTGTGGAATAGTTAGAGCCTGTGTTTTGAAAGATAATGATACTTATAAAATGTGGTACGCTCATAGGAATCTTGAAAATTATAGAACAAATAAAAATGATAGTTATCGAATAGGTTATGCGGAATCTAATAATGGCATAGATTGGATTAGAAAAGATGAAGAGGTGGGGATTGAAGTAAGTGAAAGTGGATGGGATAGCGAAATGATAGAATATCCATTCGTATATGACCATAATGATTCAAGATATATGATATACAATGGTAACACTTTTGGTAAAAGTGGTTTTGGCTATGCAATACTAGAAAAATAATAAGTGAGCCTATGAAAACTCAAAAAACAGAAGAGGAAATTAAAGTTAATTTTAAAAATGACATCACTAATCCCTTAGTTAGCATTTGTTGTGTTACCTACAACCATTGTGAGTATATAAGTCAGACACTAGAAGGATTTTTAATGCAAAAAACAAATTTTTCTTATGAAATTTGTTTAGGTGAAGATGGATCTATGGATGGCACAAAAGAAATTTGTCAGAAATATGCAGAGAAGAATTTAGACAGAATTAGGCTTTTTCAAAGAAGTAGAGAGGATGTAATTTTTATTGATAATAAGCCCACTGGTAAGTTTAATTTTAACGAAACTCTAAAAGAGTGCAAAGGTAAATATATTGCAATATGTGAAGGAGATGATTATTGGACCGATCCTTATAAACTTCAAAAGCAAATTGATTTTTTAGAAGATAATAAATATGACATGGTGCACACGAATTTCAGTAGTCTTAAAAATGGAATTATTACAAATAAGCCTAATAATGTTGGTTCTATAAAGGATGTTAAAAATCAATTATTAATAAAAAATTTCATAGGTAATTTAACTGTCTGCGTCAAAAAAGATGTCCTACTTGATGCTTATGCAAATATTAGCTCTAATTATCTTAGTGTTGATTTAGCAATAGCGATGCAAATATCGCAAAAATCTAAAATAGGATATCTAAAGGATAATACAGCAATGTATAGAATTTCTGATAATACAGCGTCAAATTCAACATCTTTATATAGTCAATTTTTTTTTATAAAGTCGGCCTTCCAAATGAAAAACGATTTTATTAACAAATACCAATATAGTCAGACAGCAATAAATAAATTAAATCATAGATGGTGTCGTGTATTATTTAAGTATTATATAAAGCTTGGAGATAGCGCCATTAAATTTGAGCTAAATAAGTTCATACAAGATAGAAAACAAAAAAGTCTTTGGATCTATAAATTTATTTTACTAATCAGTCGTTTAGATTTAACAAGAAAAATGCTAAAAAAACTTTGGAGCAATTAAGTGAAATTTCTAGTAGTATTAATTTAAAGTATTAAATTGCAATTTAGAATAAAAACTCAACGTTTGCACTCATCTATAAAACAAGCCTTACTAGCTATAATTAATAATCATAGAGTAAAAGGTAGTACTAAATATTTTTGTATAGGTCGGAATAAAAAATGAAAACAAATCTCAAAAAAAATACTATAGCTAACTACTTAGGACAGTTCTATAGCATATTCATAGGTCTCTTGATACTTCCCTTTTATTTGGAGTATTTGGGAGCTGAGGCTTACGGATTAGTAGGTTTTTTTACGATGCTTACCACCATGATGGTACTTTTAGATATGGGATTTTCTCAGGCGCTTATCAGGGAAACAGCTAAGAAAAAAGATAAAGTTAATGGATTATTGGAGATAAAACAAACATTAAGAACTTTAGAGAGCGCAATAATTGTTGTCTCTACAGTAATTTTTTTTGGAATATTTTTTTCTACTGAATGGATTACGTTACATTGGTTACAAATAAAAGAGCTTAATTTTGAAGTTGTAGAAAACTGCATTAAACTTATGGGGTTTATGCTGGCTATTCGATGGTATGTTAGTTTGTACAGCGGAATGGTTTCAGGATTAGAGCAGCAAGTTTGGCTGAATATTTATAAGATTATCATCGCAACTTTGAGATTTGGGGGTGGGTTTGTTTTGATTTTTTTTATAAGTGAAAAAATTTTTTACTTTTTTTTATACCAAACATTCATCGCTACTGTGGAGATAGCAGTATTAAACTTCAAGATTTATGGCAATTTACCTAGTACAAAATTTCTACTACCTACTGTAAACAGTATTAAACATATTGCACCATTTGCTGTAAGTATTGCTTTTACTTCAGGTGTTTGGATACTTTATACACAGTTAGATAAACTACTATTATCCCATTATATTCCCCTTGAAAAGTATGGCATTTTTGCACTTGTTGTAACTGTTTCAAATGCAGTCATGCTTCTATCTGTACCATTAAGTCAAGCAATAATACCAAGAATGACATCACTTTTATCAAATAATAAAGAGAGAGAGATGTTATCTTTGTATAGTAAGGGAACACAGTTTGTTTCAATCGTTATTTTTTCATCAATAGGAATAATATCTTTATATTCTTATGAATTACTATTCTCATGGACTGGAAATGTTGAAGTTGCAACTTGGGGTAGCCCGGTACTTTTTTGGTATGCTATCGGAAATGCTATTTTAGCTATTGGAGCATTTCAATACTACTTACAGTTTGTTCATGGTAATTTAAAATATCATATAAGAATAAATATTATATTTCCCATTCTTATATTGCCTATAATATTTTACACAGTAAAAAATTATGGGGCCATTGGTGCTGGTATAACTTGGTTTTCTGCTCAACTTATTATGTTTTTAATATGGACACCATTCGTACATCATAAATTTGCTAAAGGCATTCATAAGGATTGGATGGTAAAAGATATAATGCCATCATTCCTTGTAACAATAATATTTTTAGTAATTCTAAAAGTGATAAATATTGATTTTAGTGTTTTTAATAGAATTGAAATATTTGGGGTTCTTGTGTGCTTAGGGATAGTTTTATTAGCTTTTAATACAATGGTTTATAGAAGTGCAAGAGATCTTATTATAGTAAAGTTTAAACAATTTATATAATATAAATTATTAAGAAAATAGAACAAGGGCTAATTATAATCTGAAAGAAGTTATTTAAAGTCAACTGTAATTATAGCCTGTTAATTGGATAACGTAAAAATGAAAGACAGTATTAACATTGAATTTCTTGGCGATTTAAGTCTAGATGGTTTGTATAATGATCCACAGAATTTTTTGGGTTTAGAGGAAAATATGAAATGGATTAACCAATTGAATTCAAAGGTTGACTATAGAGTTGTAAATTGGGAATCTCAATTATGGGGTGATGGAAGTATTAATGAGTTAAAATTTCCTAGACTTTGTACTACAAAAGATGCTGCACAATCAGTAGTCCCGTTAAAAATAGATTTGGCTTTACTAGCAAATAACCATGCATACGATAACCATACTAGTGGATTTAGAAATACATTAGATTTTTTTAAACAAAATAAAATAAATCACATAGGTGCTACAGAAAAAGAAGAAGAAAAAGATAAGTGTTTCATATTTACAAAGAACAATATTAAAATCGCCATTTTAAATTATGTTGGAATGGAAACTAATCCAAAATTACCTGATAATTGTCCAGTATTTGTAAACATTCTTAATGAAAGAGTGGTGTTAGAAAAAATTAAACAGGTAAAGAAAGAAGTAGATCATGTTGTTGTAACTCTGCATTGGGGTGAAGAAGAGTCATCGAGGATGCCAAATTTGCAACAAAGAAATTTAGGTCGTCAATTTATTGATGGTGGGGCTAGTATGGTGGTTGGACATCATGTGCATTGTTTACAGGGGTTTGAAGAGTATAATGATGGATTAATATGCTATTCACTGGGTAATTTCTTATTTGGCCCTCAATTGGTAATACCAGGCCAGATACACTCAAATAGAACCAGTGGTAATAATATGGTAGCTTTATTAAATGTTGATTTT
>Ga0209709_10005261_pt1 | contig 10216 bp, 6 predicted proteins | sample ArcticOcean_MG_C_2_FD_187435 | JGI IMG/M metagenome (GOLD analysis project Ga0209709, IMG submission 187435) | Marine microbial communities from western Arctic Ocean - ArcticOcean_MG_CB4_136 (SPAdes) (version 2) | ecosystem: Environmental > Aquatic > Marine > Oceanic | place: Arctic Ocean...
CCAAGATTAAAAACATTACAAACTAGAAAATAAACATGGAAACTAATAAAGATATTTTTGAAGAAAAACCTAAAAGTTCTTTAGCAAAAGTTTTAGAGATATTATCAACAATGGCTTCAAAACCATCAGGCTTTATTGGTTTGGCAATTTTAATATTTCATGTAGTGTTAGCTGTTACTAGTCCATGGTTTGCACCTTATGACTACAAGTTAATTAATTCTTCATCAATGTTACAACCGCCGTCATTAGAATTTTGGTTTGGAACAGATAGTTTGGGTAGGGATGTTTTTACTAGAACTATATTAGGAGGAAGAACTGCACTTACCGTAACTTTTTTTGGTTCAATAATTGCACTTCTATGGGGTGGTCTTCTAGGGATTTTTTGTGGGTTAGTTGGAGGTAGAATTGACGACATAGTAATGAGAATAGTTGATGCATTTTTATCTATACCATGGATATTAGCCATGTTATTAATTGTGTCTCTTCTTGGAACGTCTACTGAGGTGTTAATACCAGCTCTTGGTTTTTTTTATGGAAAAGGAATAGTAAGAGTTGCTAGAGCAGCCACCCACGATGTTATTGCAAAAGACTTTATTATGTCTGCTAAAGCTAGGGGGCACAGCAATCTTTCAATTATTTGGAACGAAATATTACCCAATGTTAGAGATGCCATTTTAGTTGAGGGAGCTATGAGATGGTCATGGATGTTACTTGGATTTAGCTCTCTATCATTTTTAGGTTTTGGTGTAAGTCCACCCACACCTGATTGGGGGTTAATGATATCCAATGCAAGAGGACTAATGTCTTTTGCGTGGTGGGCAGTAATTTCGCCAATAGTAGGATTAAGTACATTAATTATAGGAATAAACCTAACAGCAGATGCTTTTGCTAAAGCATTAGGCATTGATAGATCAACCAAAGCTCCAGTTTAATATTATGGAAAACCACATTCAAATAATTAAAAATTTATCAATAGGCTTTAAAAGCCAAAAAGGTAAACAAATATCAATTCTAAGAAATATAAGCACAAATATTAAAAAGGGTGAAACTGTAGGCATAGTGGGAGAGTCTGGTTCTGGAAAAAGCACTCTTGCATTAGCAATGATGGGCTATATTAAGAATGGTTTATTTACTACTAGTGGAGAATGTTTGTTTAAATCTTCAAATCTACTTAATATGAATAGTAGAGAGCTAGAAAAGGTAAGAGGAAGAAAAATTGCGATGATACCTCAAAATGCTGGTCAGGCGTTAACACCTAATCTTAAAATTGGATATCAAATAGAAGAGGCTCTTAGGCTTCATACTAATTTAAGCAAGATTGAGATAGAAGAAAAAATTTCTGAATTATTAAATAAAGTTAGACTACCTTCACCAAAAATTATGGCTTTAAGATATCCTCATGAACTTTCAGGTGGACAACAACAGCGTGTTGCTGTTGCCATGGCACTTGCTGGAAACCCTGAGCTATTATTACTTGATGAACCAACTACTGGATTAGATGTAACTACTCAAGCTCATGTTTTGGAACTTTTAAAAGATATAGCTAAAGATACTGGAACATCAATGGTTTATGTTAGTCATGACCTTGGTGCTATAGCGCAAGTTTGTGACAGAGTAATTGTAATGTATGCTGGCGAAATAGTATTAGAAGGGCCAGTCAGAAAAATTTTAAAAGAACCAATTCATCCATACACATATGGATTATTAAAATCTATCCCAAAACTTTCTTTATCTGGCCTTCCAGACTCAATGCCAGGTAGTCAACCACAACCAGGCCATTTGGGAGAAGGATGTACTTTTTATGATAGGTGTGAATTTTCAGATAATAAATGTAAAGTTAGCGTCCCTGAATTAGAATATATTTCAGAGATAGATACTAGCGTAAGATGTTTTAATCATTCTGAATTAAGTTCAAAAAAAAATGAACAAAAAACAAAAAATCAAACAAGCAAAGAAATAAAGCTTGATGAAATTTTAAGGTTAAAAGAAGTTTCAATATCTTATGCAAAACAAGGCATTTTAGACCAATTCTTAAACAAAGTTACCGATTCTAATCCAACGGTAAAGGATATAAATATCAATATAAATAAAGGTGAAACTATTGCATTAGTTGGAGAGTCTGGCAGTGGTAAATCTACAATTTTGAAATCAATTGCTGGATTATTAAAAACTAAAGATGGTAATATTATATTTAATAAAGAAAATATATTATCAGGTGATTTAAAAGAAAGAAGTTCAGAAGATCTTAGATCAATCCAATTAATTTTTCAAAACCCAGATGAGTCATTGAATCCCAATCACACTGTTGAACAAATATTATCCCAACCTTTGAAATTATATTTTGGTTTAACAGGCAGCAAACTCAAATCTAGTATTGTTGAGTTACTCAATAAAGTTAGGCTTGGTGCGTTTTATATGAGCAGATATCCTAGACAGCTGTCTGGTGGTGAAAAACAAAGAATAGCTGTTGCTAGAGCTTTTGCAGCAAAACCAGATATCATTTTATGTGATGAGGTAACTTCTGCTTTAGATGTTTCTGTTCAAGCAGCAGTATTAGATTTATTGCAAAAACTAAAAGAAGAGTCTGGAACTACTTATATATTTGTTTCACACGATCTTGCAGTTGTTAAGGCTATTAGTGATAGAGTTGCCGTTTTATATCAAGGAAGGTTATGTGAAATTGGACCATCAAAAAATGTTTATCAATTTCCTTCTCATCCTTATACAGAAGTTTTAATAGGTGCTGTGCTCGAGCCCGATCCAGATATTAAGCCAAAGTTAGTTGCTGAAGATATAGTTGAGGAAAAACCACCTGAAATTGGATGCTGTTTTCAAGGTAGGTGTCCACGAATAGTAGGTGATAAGTGTAAAAATGAAACACCGCCATGGCAAATTGGAGAAAATGGTAATGCCATTAGATGTCATATAGATATAAAGGACTTAAGAGCACAACAGGCTTTGTAAGAAAATTATTTAAATAATTCCAAGCTTTCTTTCTCGATAGAATACAAAAAGACCACTAGAAATAATTATAACTAACCCAACAAGAGTCCAGTTATCAGGAAAGTGACTAAATAAAAAATATCCATAAATTGTATTAGTCACAACTTCAAAATAACTAATGGGTGCTAATTTTGATGCTTCAGCATATTTAAAAGATAGTATTAATAAAAAATGACCAACAAGAGTTACAACTCCTATTAAAGAAAGTAAAAGCCATTGAGCCAAAGTTGGTGGAACCCAAACAAAAGAAATTGTAAAAGACATTGCAAAAGATCCAATCAATCCAGTAATTAAAAGTGTCAACATAGAGTTATCGGAAATACTTAGCTTGCGAGTTATGATTAAATAAAAAGCATACATAGTTCCTGCAGATAGAGCAGCTAAACTGCCCATATCTAATGGTATATACCCAGGTCTAATAACAACTATTGCTCCAGTAAATCCGATTACAACGGCACTCCATCTTTTTATTCCAACTTTTTCAGATAAAAAAATTGAAGAAAATACAGTCACAACTAAAGGAGAAATAAAAGTTAATGTAAGTGCTTTTGAAAGTGAAATGTGAGAGACAGCATAATAAAAACAAATGTTCACACTAAGTAAAAGTAAACCTCTTACTAATTGAAGTTTAGGTTTTTCTGTCCAAACAAAATTACTTTTAAAGAAAAAAAATAGGATAGGCAAAGCCAACAAGACTGTAAAACAATGTCGCGCCCAAATTATTTGAAAAATATGAATTTCAGAAGATAAATATTTTGCAATAGCATAGTTCAACGGAATCACTGTGTGTGCTATTAAATTTAAAATTATTGCCCTCATTTAAATTATTCAATATAAGTTTTCTCTAATTATGGAAATTAAAAAAGTAGTAGTTATAGGTTCAGGAACAATGGGCAGTGGTATTGCAGCACAATTATGTAATGCCAATATTCCAGTCACTCTACTAGATTTAACTACTGAAATAAGTGAAAAAGCTCGTGAAAGAATTCAAAAATCTAGACCACCGCTATTAATTGATAAATCAAAAATTAACAATATTAATGTTGGAAACATTAACGATAACTTTAATTTAGTTAACGAAGCGGACTGGATTGTGGAAGCTGTTGTTGAAAGAATAGATATTAAGCATCAAATTTATGAAAAAATTTTTAATGAAAGAAAAGCAGGATCAATAGTATCGTCTAATACTTCGTCCATACCAATTAGCATTCTATCAGAAAAACTATCTACAGAGGATAAAAAAGATTTTTGTATAACTCACTTTTTCAATCCTGTGAGATATATGGATTTACTAGAGATTGTTAAAAGTGAAAATAATGATCTTTCAAAAATTAATTCTTTAAAAAAATTTTGTGAAGAAGATTTAGGAAAAGGCTCTATTGTTTGTAATGACACTCCTGGTTTTCTAGGAAATAGAATAGGAGTTTATGCGATGCAAGTAGCAATGACTGAAGCTTTTAGAATGAAACTTTCTATCGAAGAAGCAGATGCTATTTTTGGAAGACCAATGGGGATTCCCAAGACAGGAGTATTTGGATTATATGATTTAATAGGGATAGATCTAATGGCAGATGTGCTTAAGAGTTTTATAAAAGAACTTTCAAAAGAAGATGAATTTCAAGAAGTTGCTAAAGAGATACCACTAGTTAAAAAATTAATAGAAACTGGTTACACTGGACGTAAAGGCAAAGGTGGCTTTTATAGAATGAATAAAGTTGAAAATAAAAAAATTTTAGAAGCAATTAACTTAGAAACAGGTGAATACTCTTCAACAAAAAAAATAAATATTAAATTTGATAAACCAGGCTTGCAAAATTTAATTAATAGAGAAGATAAGTATGGAGATTATGCATGGTCTGTAATCTCAAAAATAATTAAATACGCCTCATCATTAGTTCCAGAAATAACCGAAGAGTTTAATGACATAGATGAAGCGATGAGACTAGGTTTCAATTGGAATAAGGGCCCTTTTGAAATGCTTGAGGAAATTGGAGTTAATAATTTCTTTGATAAAATAGAAAATTATAAAGGAAATAAGTTTTTAGAAGATTTAGCTAAAACAAAAAATGAAAAGTTTCATGGAGTAAGACAAAAATATACAGATATTGAAACCTTAGGAAAGGTTAAAAAGACAGCCACTAGTATAGATGGGAATAGTTCAGCAAAAATTTATCGATTTAAAGATTATAATATTGTTGAATTTACAACTAAGGCTAATGCACTTGATTATAACTCAATGGATGCTTTAAAAAAAGCTACCGATAAACCATTAATAATAATCAATGAAAGTATGCAGTTTTCAGCTGGGGTTAATTTGAGCTATACAATGGAATTTGCTGAAAAAGGGGACTTTAAATCTATAGAAAAATTTGTAAGATATTTTCAGGAAACATGTAAAAATCTTAAGTATTCTGATCATCCTGTTGTATCAGCGCCATCAGGCTTAACATTAGGAGGAGGCTTTGAAGTTTTAGTTCATAGTAATTTTGTAGCATCACACACTAATATTGTTATAGGCTTGGTTGAGACAATGGTTGGATTAATTCCAGCTGGTGGAGGATGTAAAGAGATGTTAGCAAGATGGTTAGAAACTGAAGAAGCTAAAAATGATCCTCATTATGCTCCATTAAAGGTATTTGATATTATAGGATATGGTAAAACTGCAACTTCTCCAGTTGAAGCTGAACCTATGAAATATTTAAGATCAGAGGATAAGAAGATAATGAGTAGAAATAGCTTACTAGAAGTTTCAAGGAAAATTTTAGAAGAAAATAGAGACTTTAAACCTCCAGCTGAAAATACATTTAACCTTCCAGGAAAAGTTGTAAAAGATGAAATGATTAAGCTTTTAGATAAATTATATAATGAAAAAGTAATTCTAGACCATGGAATGAAAGTTGCATCAGAGTTAGCAAATGTTCTAAGTGGAGGAGACACCACAATAGACAAGACTTTATCTGAAGAAGATTTGTTTAAACTGGAGCTAAATGCTTTTATGACATTGATTGAAACAAAAGAAACACAAGATAGAATTAAACATACTTTAACAACAGGAAAACCTTTAGTAAATTAAATGCCAATCTATAATGCACCCGTAGAAGATATGATGTTTCTTTTTGACAAACTAAGAAACAATAAAAATTATAATGAGATTGAAAAATATAAAGAGGTTAATTCAGAGTTAGTAAAAGATATTTTAGAAGAAGCTGCAAAAATAAACCAAAATCTTATACTGCCATTAGCAAAATCAGGAGATGAAAATCCTGCAATTTTAGAAAATGGTGTTGTTAGAACTCCACCAGGATATAAAGAAGCATATACGAAATATATAGAAGATGGCTGGGTATCTTTATCTTGTGATCCTAAATATGGTGGTCAAGGAATGCCTAAAACTGTAAGTGCATTTTTTGATGAAATGTTATCTGCAACCTGCCTCTCTTTTAAACTTTATAGTGAATTAACTATTGGCGCTTACAATTGTATTTCTCACCATGCAACTGATGAAATGAAGGATAAATACCTTCCAAAAATGGTTGAAGGTAAATGGAGTGGCACAATGTGCTTAACAGAACCAGTGTGTGGAACAGATTTAGGGATGTTGAAGACTAAAGCAGTTGAGCAACCTGATGGCACTTATAAAATTACTGGACAAAAAATATTTATAACTTCTGGTGATCACGATTTAACAGAAAATATTATTCATCTTGTTATTGCAAGATCTGTAGATTCTCCAGCTGGAACAAAAGGAATTAGTTTATTTCTTGTTCCAAAATTCATGGTTAAGGAGGATGGATCTATTGGCTCAAGAAATGGAGTTTCTACGGGATCAGTAGAACATAAAATGGGCATCAAAGGTTCGGCGACATGTGTTTTAAACTTTGATGATGCAGTGGGGTACATGATTGGATCAAAAAATAAGGGTCTTAACCAAATGTTTACTATGATGAATTTAGAAAGAATTCTTGTTGGAATTCAAGGTTTAGGAATATCTGAAATCGCTTATCAAAATTCAGTAACTTACGCAAAAGAAAGAAAACAAGGAAAATCTAATAACACTAAATCTACTAATGGGGCTGATTATATTATTGAACACGCTGACATAAAAAGATCACTGCTAAACATGAAATCTATTATTGAAGGAGAGAGAGCATTAGGTTTTTGGTTATCACAACAAACAGAAGTTAGTCTCTACCATTCAGATGAAAAAATCAAACAAGAAGCTTTGGATTTTGTTTCTTTGTTAACGCCAGTTGTTAAATCATTATTTACAGATTTAGCCATGGAAATAACAAGTGATGCAATGCAGATACATGGTGGCTATGGTTTTACACAAGACCAAGGAATAGAACAGCTGTATAGAGATAATAGAATTACTCCAATCTATGAAGGAACAAATTCTGTTCAAGCAGCTGATTTAGTTTTTCGAAAACTAGTTAATAAAAATGGTGATATTATAGATAAATACTTAGATCTAATAAAAAAAGAAAGTGATTTAGAGGGTGATGCAATGAAGCCATTTATTAATGACCTTAATTATCAAATAAATATTCTAGAAAAATTTACAACTTGGATTAAAGATAAAATTCAAAATTCAAAAGATGATGCCAGTGCAGCTTGTAATGATTATTTAAAAGCATTAGGTTATGTTGCAACAGCACATGCCTGGGTAAAGGTTTTGGAAGTAAGCTTTAAAGAACACGATAGTAATAAAAGTTTTTATGAAGACAAGATTCAAACTGCACAATTTTACTTTAAAAGAGTTTTACCAAGAGCTGAAAGTCATTTTAAAACTGCTACATCAGGAAGTGATTATATAATGAATTTTAAATTCAGTTAATATGAGTCATTACGACACAAATTTAGATAAAAATGAGGCTAACTACGTTCCATTATCACCTTTAACATTTCTAGAAAGAACAAAAGATATATATCCAAATTATGAAGCCGTAGTTTATGAAAGTAGATCGTATACCTGGGAAGAGGTTTATAAAAGATGTGTTAAGTTTGCGAGTGCATTAAATAAATTAGGTGTGAAAACTGGTGATACAGTTTCTATAATGGCTTTCAATACGCCAGAAATTTTCGAAGCACATTATTCAATACCTATGGTTGGTGCAGTAATCAATGCAATCAATACAAGATTAGACCCTAATACAGTTAGTTACATTTTAGAACATAGTGATGCAAAAGTTTTAATTGTAGATAGACAATTTCATGAAGTAATTGCCAAAGCTTTAAAGAATGTCAAAAATAAAATTACTATTATTGATATAGATGACAAAGATATAGACACAAGCAGTTTTAAAAAGATTGGTGAATTAGAATATGAAAGTTTTTTAAGTAGTGGAGATGAAAATTATGAATGGAAAAAACCAAAAGATGAATGGCAAGCAATTTCATTAGGATATACTTCTGGAACAACAGGAAACCCCAAAGGTGTTGTTTATCATCATAGAGGCGCATATTTAATGGCAACTGGAAGTACACAAGCATGGAATATGCCAAATAGATTAAATTTTTTATGTGTCGTACCAATGTTTCATTGTAATGGCTGGTGTTATCCTTGGACACTTTCAATGTTACACGCAAGAATTATTTGCCTTAGAAATATTGATACAAAAAAAATGTTTGAATTAATTGATAAGTACGACGTGACTCATTTTGGAGGGGCTCCAATTGTTTTAAATATGATTGTTAATACACCTAAAGAAAATCAAAAAAAATTGAAGAGAAAAGTGAACGTTTTAACTGCAGGCGCACCTCCACCAAGTGTTATTTTTGAAAAAATGGAGAATTTAGGATTCGAAGTTATGCATGTATATGGATTAACAGAAACTTATGGGCATATGTTGCAGTGTGCATGGAATGAAGAATGGAATGAGCTAGACAAAGATAAAAAAAATGAAATTAAAGCAAGACAAGGTGTTAGATACCCTAATACTGAATGTGCTGTTGTTATGGATCCTGAGACAATGAAGCCCGTACCTAAAGATGGAAAAACTATGGGTGAAATTATGATTAGAGGAAATATTGTAATGAAAGGATATTACAAAGATAAAGACGCAACAGATAGGTCAATGGCAGGTGGATGGTTTCACTCAGGAGATCTAGCGGTTACCCATCCAGATGGATATATTAAAATTCAAGATAGATCTAAAGATATTATAATTTCAGGTGGTGAAAATATTTCTTCAATTGAAATAGAAAATGCAATAGCAAAACATCCATCTGTATCATTGGCTGCAGTTGTTGCTAAACCAGATGAAAAATGGGGAGAAACACCCTGTGCATTTGTTGAATTAATTAAAGATAAACCAGCAACAGAAAAAGATATTATAGATTTTTGCAGAGAAACGTTGGCAGGATTTAAACTTCCTAAAAGTGTTATTTTTTGCGATTTACCAAAAACTTCAACAGGAAAAATTCAAAAATTTGAACTTAGAAAAAAAATCAAGGACAAAAGTTGATTTTTGAAATAGATAATAAAAAAGTTTTTGTTTCAGATGCAGGTCAAGGTATTGATAAAAAAAAAGCCACAATAGTTTTACTTCATGGAAGTGGTCTCTCTCATATTGTTTGGTCCTTAACAGAGCAGTATTTATCAAATCAAAATTATAATATTTTAGCAATTGATTTACCTGGTCATGGAAATTCTGAAGGTGATTGTTTAAAATCAATAGAAGAAATTTCAGATTGGTTAGAAAAAGTTTTTAAAGAACTTAATGTTTCAGAATTAACAATAATAGGTCATTCTCAAGGGTGCTTGGAAGCATTGGAATATTCTTCAAGACATTCAAAAAGAGTTAAAAATTTAATATTTGTTGGTGGCTCTTATAGAATGCCCGTTAATCAAGATTTAATAGATCTTGCTGAGAATGGAGACGATAAAGCAGTTCAATTAATGATGAAATGGAGCTATGAAAACTCTAAAAAGTTTATTGGTGGCAATCCTGTAAAAAGAATTATTAATTCTCCAAGAGTAATTAGAGAAGTTTTGGCCACTGATCTTGTAGCTTGTAATAACTATAAAAACGGATCTGAAGCTTTAAAATCAATCAAGTGTCCTACATTATTTATTTTTGGTGAGCTAGATAAGATGGTTAACCTTGAAAAAGGCAAGAAATTTGCTGAACTTATTCCTAATTCAAAAACTCATATAATAAAAGATTGTGGACATATGATTATGTTTGAAAAAGCTTTTGAAATGAGAGAA
>Ga0209709_10005264_pt1 | contig 10213 bp, 11 predicted proteins | sample ArcticOcean_MG_C_2_FD_187435 | JGI IMG/M metagenome (GOLD analysis project Ga0209709, IMG submission 187435) | Marine microbial communities from western Arctic Ocean - ArcticOcean_MG_CB4_136 (SPAdes) (version 2) | ecosystem: Environmental > Aquatic > Marine > Oceanic | place: Arctic Ocean...
GTGATTGTGATGGGTCCTGATGCAACTGACCGCTCTGCTCTAGAGAGTATGTTAATAGAATATTCAACAAAACAATTGGTTGATGAAGTATTAATTGCATGGGAAGAATTAACGAAAAAGAATAATGATTTCTCAGATTTAAAACAAAAAATAAGAATCCTTGAGCTTGATTTAGCCGAAAGAGAAGATGGGATTGCACCAGAGATTGCAAGATTAAAAATAATTGAAAATGAATTAACTCAAAAAGAACAAGAAAATATTACATTAAATAGTCTTCTTTTGGATGCAAATGAAAGGATTTCCGCACAAGAATCTGTTCTTTCTCTAGAGGAAAGAAATCGCCTTTTAGATGAAAATATTGAACTGGGGAATACTATTGAAGAACAAACAGAAATTATAGAAGAAATGGAAGGAAAAATAGATCAAATGTTAGAAGCGTTACAAAAAGCTGCTAATGTTGGCTTAACTTCAATTTCACTTGAGGAATTTCAAAAGATGAGAGTTGGTTTGGAAAGTTCAGAATTAGAATTAGAAGGGGAAAGAGGAGCAATAATTGCATTAGAAGGGGAAAGAAGTAGATTAAGAGATATTATAGAAAAATTACGGGGAATGTTGGATTTGAGGGATAAGCGCCTTCTAGAAGTTGAAGAGCAAGTTGAAAATTTAATGCGGGGCCCAAAATCAGTAAGTGCTGAACATGATTATTTAGTTGAACAAATTGAAGAATTAAAAAGAAGATTAGTAGAAAGAAATAGGGAATTTGAAGTTTTAAGAAGAAGGGAACGAGGATTACATAATGATGTATTTGAAAGAGATGAAAGAATTCAACAAATGCAACTTACTATGGTTGATTTAGAGGGTGGTTTACAAGATAGGACTGCTGAATTAAGGGCACTAGAGGGTGTTCAAGAGCAAACAAGTGTTGAATTAGAGGCTGCAAAGCGTTCAGAAAGAACACGCGGATTGGTTGGAAAAATGTTTTCTGATAGTTTAACTCTTACAAAAGATCATGAAAAGAGAATTGAAGAACAAAATCAACCAAAAAAAGAGAGGAAAATTTCTACTCCCACTATGGAAGATATTGAAAGGTTGGTTGATGGAGAAGAAATAAATTTGATAATTGAAGAAAAGGATTTAGAAACTTCAAATTTAGATTTAGAAAACAATCCTAGTGGGCCTGGTGGTTCTGCTGTTCCTTTGTCTGATGAAGATTGAAGGGTTTTTTGAATAAATAAAAATTATTTTATTTGATTGATTAATTCTTTTAGTTTTGATTTTAATGAATTATAATCTTGATAAGATTCTAAGAAGTTCCCCGTAACTATCCAATCAGCTCCAGCATTAGCTATTTCTTTTACTTGTTCTGTTGTTTTAATTCCCCCACCAACAAATAATAAACCATTAAATTCTTCTTTTGCTGTAGAAATAATTTCTGAAGAAATTGGATTTGGTGATCCGCTTCCTGATTCTAAATATAATACTTTAAAATTAAAAAATTCGGCTAAACGGGACCATGATTTTGTGGATTCTAAATCGTCATTTTTAATTAAATTTGCTTGGCCCACTTCACCTACCTTCATTCCTGGCTCAAAAACAAGATAGCCAGTTGAAATTGTTTCTATTTTATTTTCAAAAATAAATTTTGTTGCTTTCATTTGTTCTTCAACTAAATATTTAGGGGTTTTACTATTCAATAAAGATAGGAATAATAATCCATCGGCGTTTTTACTTAATGTTGAAGATGCATTTGGGAATAAAATAATTGGAACTGTTGTTGTTTGATCTTCGAATACTCCGTTTTGTGTTGCTGCCCATTCTTGTAATTCCATTATTTCTTGTATTGTTTCTACTGTTTCATGAACTGAGTTTTTATTTGGGGTTGAACCCCCAATTAATATTAATTCTGTTCCTGCTTCTATTGCAATTTGTACTATTTTTGCTGCTTCTTCGGGTGTTTGTTCTTCGGGATCTATTAGTGTTGCATGTCTGGTTCTATTTCTAAATGAAGATAAATAATCTAATGTGTTTTTGTAATCATCTAAAATCATTATATCCCCCCTATTGTATTGCTTTATTTGCCAACAAAAATCCCCTGTCTATTGTATTATTTGCTAAAATATCATCTAATGTTGGGGGGAATGATGATTTTATTATCTCTATAAATTTATATTTTTCTTTTGTTATTTTATCTAAGTCACATGTCCAAATTTCATTTAATCCATCTTTTTTGTTAATTGAAATAAAAGTTTTTTTAATTATTGTTTTATTTTTTTCAATAGATAAATAACCATACCAATTTACTAATTTCTTTGGTTTTATAGAGATTAATTGTATTTTACTATTAATAAAATTTGTAAAATCACCCGGAAACCCACTAGATGATTTCTTTTTACCAGCACAATTTATTATTATTGATTTTTCTTTAATAAATGATATTATATTTTTGAGTTTATTTTCATTAATTGTTTCTTTTAAATTAATTTTACAACCCAAATCAGTTAAATGAATTAATAATGATTTTTCTAACCATTCTCTTCTAAATGTCAAAAAGTTATTTTCATTATTTAATAATGTTAATTTTTGTAATTTAATATTATTTAATAAAAAATCAATATTATTTGAAAAAGAAGCTATACCAGGAGAACGGGTTGGGGATCCTATTTCTTGCCTTGCTTCAAATATCTCTATATTTTCTGGTAATATCTCCATATGAACTAATTTAAAAGCACAAGATAACCCAGTTAAGCCGCCACCAATAATAATAAATTTATTCATTATTATCTACCTTTAATTCTAATGCAAATACCGGACAAGAAGGAATACATAATTCACAATGAGAGCAGCTTTTTTCATCAACTACAATTATTTGATCTACCAATTCCAAAACAGAAATTGGACAAAGCCCAATACAAGCTCCACAACCATAACAAAGATCTTCAATAACATTGAATACATGATTTTTGAGTCTTGCCATATTACACTGCAGAACTTATTACTTTAGAAATTATACCCTAACCCCTTTGTTTCCAGTGGAGAATATAATTAAGGACAACAATGCAAATCATCAATTTACTTCCAATGCAAATTACCCCAATTATGAATTCCGCGACAAACTATTAAACATATCTCAATATTTTATCTTTTTTTAAATATAATTAATTCCACTGGAAACAAAGGGGTTGGCCCATATATTGAAGTGTAAAATACATACCAGGAATAATTAATGGTAATGTATAATCCGAACCGCACAACATCTTATCCTGAAGAACCTATTAAGAAAGGTTTCAGATATCATTTTTTAGGAGGGGGAGAAGAAGTAGGAAACGTTGGTTGTGTAATAGAAGATTATACAAAATCTAAATTATTATTTGATTATGGATTAGCTCCAACAAAACCACCCAAATATCCCGCAGCAGCACCTAAAATTTCGAATTCAATAATTACGCATGCACATATAGATCATTTGGGAATGGTTCCTTGGTTAAATTCCTCTCATTCCACTAAATTACATGGAACAGCCTTTACTTCTGCAATTTCTAAATTAATGTGGAATGATTGTTACAAAGTTAGTAGAATAGAAGGCTATCCATTAGCATGGGATAAAAGAGATGCCCAAGAATCAGAATCAGCATGGAATATTCATGAATATAATACAATAAACGAATTAGATAGTTGGACTTGGTGTTTAAGAAGAGCAGGACACATTCCTGGAGCAGCAATGATAGATATTCAAACACCAGAAAGAAAAATATTAATCTCAGGAGACTTTGATACTAGAAGTTCAAGATTAGTAGAGGGCGCAAAACCCCAAAAGGCCGACATCTTATTTATGGAAGGAACTTATGGTGGAAAAAATCATCCAAATAGAGAAGAAGAAGAACAGAGATTTCTTAGAAACGTGGAAAGGGTGGTAGAACGGGGAGGAACTGCATTAATCCCCTCCTTTGCAATGGGGAGAAGTCAAGATATTCTTATGATCCTTAATGATTCGGATTTAAATTTAAATATTCATTATGATGGAATGGGCAAAACAATCACAAAAACAATGCTTGAACATAAAAATGAATTATTAAATCCCTTAGCTTTAGAAGTTGCATTTGGAAGAGCCAAAAAAGTATCAAGTAAATCAGATAGGAAAAAAGCATTGGATGCAGATGTAATTGTAACAACTAGTGGAATGTTAGAGGGGGGGCCAGCGATTTGGTATCTTAATAGATTAAGAATGGATAATAGAAACGCAATATTCCTTACAGGATATCAAGCCGAAGGAACGGGGGGAAGAATGTTATTAGATAAAGGAATGATACCTATTTTTGGAAATATCACCCCCATTGACCTCGAAACCAAAAGATTTGATTTTTCAACACACGCAGGACATAACGAATTAGTTGAATTTGCTAAAGCAACCGGGGCAGAAGATGTAATACTTTACCATACAGAACATAAAACATCACGACCACCTTTAGCTAAATCATTAACAGAGTTAGGAATAAATGTACACAACCCAATGAATAGAGAAACATATATTATTGAATAACATTTGAGTTAATAATATGAAGCGAAGTTCCATATTTGGTTTAATATTTATTTTTTTTCTAACCCTCCCAACTTTAGCATCAGCAGGAGTTACCTATTTACCAGGTCCAACAAACAATGAAACATTTCAACCAGATACATCATATTCATATACACTTCCTGAAAGTATGGATAATAAATGTAGTAGTATTGATTGTAAATATACTACAAACTTAGATGATAAGATAGGATACTGCTCCTTTGGTAGAGGCCAAGAAATGTTACTTGAAATTACTATTACTAATGGAAGTTCAAATACATACACAATTAATGTTTCTACTTGGGAATTTTCTCCTTCAGAAATTTCAATTACAATAGGATCAACACTTATTTTTAATGTAATAGATAATTCTTCAATCCATAATATCGTACTTCCTTGGGAAACCCCCATTATTACGGAAGATGTTAAAGAAACACCAGGTTTTGAATTTAACATTACAACATTAGCAATTCTCTTCGCATTTATTTTTTTGAAAAGAAAATAAAAAAATTATTGGCTTCTTTTAAAAACAGAATTAGTATGCATTAATATCCAAATTATATTAACCAAAGCAGCAGGTGTTAAAATAAATAACAATGCAATAAAGTCACTATTTATAGTAATTGCCACGGTCGTTCCAAAAATCAATAAAAGTAAAGTAAATAATATATTATTTAGAAAATTTTGTTTTCTTAAATTGTGTTCTTTTACTTTTTCCATACCCCCTCCATCTACATTTAATATATTAAATAATGTATTTTACCCCAACATTACAGATATAAACACTGTTTTAAATACTGTACCTCAATCCTCATTTTGATTTTAATGATTAAAAATGGAAAAAAAAGAGCTTTGAGCTTTATATCGATAGGATTACTATACTTATTTTCAATAGGCGTAGTTAGTGCTGAAGGAACTGGAACTTTAGATACTAGTGATAATGTTGCTATGTCTTTTTGGATCGCTACAGCATTAATGCTAGCATCTACAGTATTCTTTGTGCTTGAAAGACAAAATGTATCAGATAAATGGAAAACATCAATGACGGTTGCAGCATTAGTAACTGGTGTTGCCTGGTACCATTACACATACATGAGAGAACATTGGGTAATCTTACAAGAAAGCCCACTTGTTCTAAGATATGTAGATTGGTTGATTACAGTACCACTACAAGTATCAGAGTTTTATCTAATCCTTGCAGCTGTTGGTGTTGCTTCAGCAGCATTATTTTTCAGATTGTTTGGGGCATCAATTGTAATGTTGGGTGCAGGATATATTGGGGAATCGGAAATAATTGGCGGAAATACATGGATGTGGTTTGCGATTGGAATGGTGGCTTGGTTTTACATAATTTATGAAATATGGGCTGGAGATGCTAAAAACAAAGTGTCTGAAACAAGTGAAGGAACACAATTTGCGTTTAAGGGAATGGCATTTATCTTAACTGTTGGTTGGGCAATTTATCCATTAGGTTATTTATTAGGACAAAATAATGATTTTGGTGGAATAGATGGATTAAATATCTTATATAATCTAGCCGATGCAATTAATAAAACAGCATTTGGTTTGATGGTTTGGTATGCAGCAACGATCGATACGAAAGCGGAGAAAGCCGAAAATTAAATAAAAATAATAATATTTTACAAAATATAGTTTTAATTTAGTAGTAATGGGGGAAAAAATATCTTCTTCACTACCCCCATTATTACAACCCCAAAATTATTTGATAAACATAATGAGATTTCACACCCCTATAATAAATTAACAACACAATCTAATATAGATATCTCTTGAGGTTGGATGATACCATGGCAATGAAACGGAGAAAAAAAAGCCGAGTAAAAAAAGGAAGGAGGCCACAACCACTTCCTGGAATGCCATTGCCCCCACCAATACCAAAGAAATCAAAACCAGTGAAAAAGAAACGATTTAAGTTAAAGAAAAAAATAAAACTAAGCCTAAAATCATCAACAATCTCAGAATCATCAGAAGGATATAATGAATCTGCTGGATGGACATCAAATCTTAATACTTCAGTACTTGATATAAAAGAAGACACACCAAAACAAGCAGATTTCATTAAACACCAATGTGGTCTTTGTGGGACTGTTATGCAGGTGCCAAAAGCAAAAAGAGCATCATACACAATCATTTGTCCACATTGTGAACACGAAGAACAATTTGGTTGATATATGAAAAAACAACCACCCCACCAACTTTAAGTAAAATTTGTATAATAATTATAATATAATTTTCAATAATTGTTTGGTTGCAGCCACAATTAAAACAAAAACCAATAATGATTTAACTAAATATTGATTTGCTATGGATCCAAATTTAGATCCAATACTCCCCCCAATTAAAACAACAACAACAAATGGAAATAATATACTCAAATTAATTTGAAGTTGATGTGAAATTCCAGCACCAAATAAACCAGCAGCTGAATTTACCCAAATAAATAATGCAGAGGTGGCGGCAACCGTTTTCGGATTCGCCCACCTTTTTATTAAAATTATAGGGGATAAAAAAATCCCCCCCCCAACCCCAATAATCCCACTCAAAAAACCAATTCCAGCACCCGTAGGTATTGAAACATTAAAATTCGGAATTTCATTTTTTATTTCAAAAACATCATTTTTAATAAAATATAATTTATATGCAGCCAAAATTAATGTAATTGAAAGTAATAAATCATATATCCCCCCATCAATTTCAAGATATCCTCCAAGTATAGCAAATGGAACACTACCTAATATAAACGGTATTGTTAATTTTTTTTCAAAAAACCCCTCTTTATAATAATGGTAAAATGCTATAGCAGCAACTACTAAATTTAAACACCAAGCTTGTTGTTTTAACCACCCCACATCCATATTTGCATATGTACTTAAAGATAATATTGCTAAATATCCCGATGCGCCCCCATGTCCAACACTTGAATAAAGAATTGAAACCAAAAACAACCCCAAACAAACGAAGATAATGTTAATATCCACAACCACCCGACATTATTTTAACTAATCAACATTATTAAAATAAACCATCACGGTTATATTATGTCTCAACCTTCTTCTTCAAATAATAAAAATTATTTTATTAGTTTAGAAGAAGCAATAACACTCTCCAAAACTATTAAAATACCAATACTTGAAGAAGTTTTACCAATAGAAAAAACACAGAATAGAATTTTATTTGAAGATGTTTTTAGTAAAGTAGACGATCCCCCATTTGATAATTCTAGTATGGACGGATATGCAGTAATATATTCAGACACACTAACAGCCACTGAAATAGAACCCACTGAATTAGAAATTATTGATGTTGTTTTAGCGGGCTCAACCCCCCTCAAAGAATTAACACCTGGATATGCCATTAAGATTATGACAGGAGCACCAATTCCAAACGGAGCCGATTCAATTATTATGATTGAAAAAACAAAAAAACTAGAAAATAAAGTATTTTTATATTCCCCCAGCTTTCAAAATTATATACGTAAAAAAGGGGAAAATTTAACTAAAAACAAATTAATATTGGAAAAAGGTACACACATTTCCCCAAGAGTAATTGGATTGTTAGCCACAATGGGTTATTCAAAAATCTCAGTAACCAAACAACTAAAAATTTCAATAATTCCGACGGGAGATGAATTAATTTCTCCAGGTGAAAAACTTTTACCAGGGCAAATTTATGAATCTAATAGTTTTGCTTTGGAGGGGTTAATCAAAGAGTTAGGACATATTCCTATTAGGCACGAATCCATTTCCGATTCGATCGAAGATTTAAGGAAAGAATTACAAAAAGCTAACACAACCTCCGATTTGATAATTACTTCCGGGGGTGTTTCTATGGGGGATTTTGACTTAGTTAGAAAGATAATGGAGACAGAAGGAGAAATATTATTTTGGAGAATTAAAATAAAACCAGGCTCACCCCCATTATTTGGAAAATGGAACGGAGTACCAATTTTTGGTTTACCAGGAAATCCCGTTAGCTCTCATGTTGTGTTTCAAATATTAATTTCTCAATGGATAAAATTTGTTACAGGCGCGAAAGGACCAAAAGAGAAAATAATCAAAGCAAGGTTACTTGAAGACATCAAACCCAAAAAAGATTTTTTAATTTTAACAAGAGTAATAGTGGAAAATAATGGAACAGAAATGGTAGCATTTACTAATACCCACCAAGGTTCTGGAAACTCATATAACTTGGTCGCTGCAAATGCATTAGCAATTTTACCCCCAGAAAAGAATTCATCCAAAAATCAAATAATTGATGTATTATTATTTTAATTATTTAGGCGCTCCTAAATATTATATAGGGGTGTCTAAACAGCCTAGTTTAGGCACACCTAAAAAAGGAGAGGTTATGATGAAAATAGGAAAAGAATTAATGATGGCCATACTAATAATATGTTCAGTATTTACTGGATGTACTGGTGCTGTAGAAGATACTACAAATATTACAGATACTACAATCAGTAAAGTAAGGGTTGCCTTTGAGATTAAGGATGATTCTAATACAGATAATATAGATGAAAACACACAACTTTTAGCAGCTTATCTTTCAGAAAAACTTGGTGTAGAGGTTGAACTTTACCCCGTAAGTTCTGAAGGAGCAATTATTGAAGCACTTAGATTTGGAAATGCAGACATCGCATTTATGGATGGAGGAGCGGCATGGGTTGGTTGGAAAGAATATGGTTTAGCAGCAATGGCAGCAGATCAAAAATCCGACGGTAGAACATATTACAATGCACATGCATGGGTTAAAGCAGATAGTGAGATTGCAGCAGCACACCTTGATGATGATATATCCACAGATCCTTTTGCTTTACTATCGGGCAAGACATCTTGTCATACTGGTTGGTTAAAATCTGCAGGGATGTTATTACCTATGGGTTATTTAATAGGAAATGGATATGCGCCAGTAGTTGGTGACAATTCAGACATAGAGTCATTAAGATCTACAATTATTAATTACTTTAATGATGGAGCATCAATTCCAGATTCAGGAACCCCATATTATGGTTATGAGGGAGCAGTTAAATGCTTATCAAATGGTATTGGAGATGTAGCGTTTGCTAAAGATAGTACTGTAGATTCATACTGTGGTAATGATAACTCAACTGAAAATGAGGAATGGTGTTTAGCAAGGGATCAATACATTCCATTACCTGCATTTGGTAAAGCACCCAGCCATCCTGTGATGTATAACCCAGATATATTAGATATTCATACAAGAACCACAATACTTACCGCGCTTCTTTCAATGAATAATGAAATGTATGTAGTAAATATGACAATAATGGGAACCACATATACAGGTTGTTATGATATTACAATTCATGAAGTAGATGAAACCTCAGCTAAAAATACCTGTGGAGATCAGATATTAGGTAATATATTAAACACAAATGGACTAGTTGCGACAACATCTCAACAACACCTTGGAAGTTATTCAGAACTTATTTCAAATATACCCGGAATTTCAACATATTACGAAACTAAATTTGAAATAGTGTCCTCATAAAGAACGATTATAGGGGGTGTTTTTTATTATTAACACCAAAGAAAACATTCCTTTAATCAATATTCAAAACGTAATAATTGGATATGATATTAAAGAACCATTAATTGAAATTAATGACTTCAAAGT
>Ga0209709_10005265_pt1 | contig 10212 bp, 11 predicted proteins | sample ArcticOcean_MG_C_2_FD_187435 | JGI IMG/M metagenome (GOLD analysis project Ga0209709, IMG submission 187435) | Marine microbial communities from western Arctic Ocean - ArcticOcean_MG_CB4_136 (SPAdes) (version 2) | ecosystem: Environmental > Aquatic > Marine > Oceanic | place: Arctic Ocean...
CCTCCCTTGGATTGCTCTGGCAATAGTATTGCCATCAACGTACTCTAACTCGCCGCCTATAGGAATTCCATAGGAGATTCTAGAAACTTTTACAGACTGCAAATGATCCTTGATAAATGATGCGGTAGCATCGCCTTCGACTGTAGAACTAGTTGCAAGAATTACCTCTTCAATCTGAGTGTGCTGAATATGACGAAGTAAATCTGGAATTCCTAGATCATCAGGAGAGATGCCATCAATTGGCGAAAGTCGGCCCATCAAAACAAAATATCTCCCTTTGTATCCTCCCGTTGATTCGATGGCCAAGACATCTGAGGGACTTTCGACCACGCACAGGCTATATGTATCTCGAGAAGAGTCACTGCAAATGCGACAAACAGGTTCTGAGGTTAATTGTCTACATACTTCACATCGTTGAATTGTCTTCAAACATTCCTCTAAGGTCTTACCTAAATGAGAGGCTCCATCTTTATTTTTATCCAGTAAAAACAATGCCATGCGCTGCGCAGATTTCTTTCCAACGCCTGGTAGGATTGTTAAAGCCTCAATTAATTCGTAAAGTAAATCTTTGCTCATGAGCCTGTCTTATTAATAGATTCATCTATAATTTTTCCATCAAATGAATCAACAATATCCTTAAGGACTGGATTTTCAAGCAACGAAGATTTGTCTTGATTGAGTTGCTCTTGCGCTTCTTGCTCTTGCATTACTGCGGGTGAGGCAATGATATCCCCGCTTTCGATAATGAGAGATATTTGATGCCCTAGTCTAGAAGCAATAGCTTCAATAAACTCAGTTTTTAATCCCTCCGTGGGATTAATTAAATCATCAGACTTTTTAAGTACCAAAGTCTTGTTTTCAAATTTAATAAACTCAAATTCTGAAAAAACCTGTTTTACAAACATGGAAAGCTCTAGGGAATCAAACATTGCATTCCAGCTCCTCAGGTCAATGTTGGATGGAACAGATTCAATTATTGAAGAGGTAGTTTTTTCTGCTTGTTGCTCATATGCTATTTCTTTTTCAGCAATTACAGGCACAGTTTCTGCAATGGGCTCATGGTCTGATTTGATTATGGGCGTAGGATTTATTTTAAGATTTTTTTTTTCTTCTTTTGGAGTTGCAATCTCTCCCATTGGTTGAAACGCCAACATGCGCAGTACACACAATTCCAATGCTTGTTTTGGATGCGGATGCACGTGAAAATTGCCTAAAGAATTTAAAGCAATTTCATAATGTAGCTGTGTAATTTGAGGATCTAAGCTGGATGCTAACTTTTGAATAGGCTGACTATCGCTGTTATTAAGTTGCTGATGTAATGCTATTTTATGAAAAACTGAAATTAAGATTTTTAAGACTTGCTCATACTCAACGTTAAGCTCAGTAATTTTATGCAAAGCATTGTAAGCGCCATCTCCACTCCCAGCAATGATCTGTCCTACAAGCTCCAGAATGTAAGATTGGTCAATTGTACCAAGCAAGTCCTTCACTCCTTCTGCGTTTAACTCACCATTTCCATGAGCTATCGCCTGATCCAAGAGAGTTAAGCCATCTCTTACTGATCCCTGGGCAGAATCTGCTATTAGAGCTATGGACTCTTCATCGTAAGAAATGGATTCTAGATCCAACAAGGACTTAAGATGTGATTGAATTTGTGTCTCAGGAATAACTTTGAGATTTAATTGCAAGCATCGAGACAAAACTGTTTTAGGCACTTTCTCTACTTCAGTGGTTGCCATTAAAAACATTACATGAGGCGGAGGCTCTTCAAGAGTTTTTAATAAGGCATTAAAACTACTTTTGGATAGCATGTGTACCTCATCTATAAGATATATCTTAAACCGAGCATTGGCAGGCTTGTATTGAACTGACTCAAGCAGTTCTCTCATGTCATCGACGCCGGTTCTTGATGCTGCATCAACCTCAAGGAACTCCATATGACGACCAATTTTTATTTCCTCGCAAGCAGTACATTTGTTACAAGGTGTAACTTGTGGTGAGTCTCCTTGCATACAATTCAAGCACTTAGAAAAAACTCGGGCAATTGTAGTTTTACCAACGCCACGGGTGCCGCTAAAGATATAAGCTTGATGGAGTTTATTGTGTGCAATACTGTTTTCTAAAGCCTTAAGAACATGTTCTTGGCCCACGACCTCAGAGAAGGAAGAAGGTCGATATTTTCTAGCTAAAACCTGATAGGACATGGGGTCAATCATACCATTCAATTTATAAAACCTTATCAATAATCGGCGTAGAAAATCCTCTGCTAAATAGAAATTGTTTTTGCTTCATTTTGGACTGATAGTCCAAGGGCTTTTGATCTTTAAATTTCTTTTTAAGAACTTTTTGAGCATTTTCTAACCAGTTCTCATAGGCTTCTATAGCATTAGAGATAAAGAGAGAATTGACTCTTCTAGAATTAAGTTCCATCTCGATTTTTTTTGGTCCAAAGCCTTTTCTTGCCCTTGAATTGAGATACATTTCTGCAAATCTTTCATCATCCAAGATTTTATTAATTTCTAACTTATCTAGGACTTCCTCGATAATTGACGAGGTTTCTGGATAGCGCTGATCGAGTTTTTGCATTAATTCATGGCGTGAATGCTCGCGCCTTGATACTAAATCTAAGGCTTTATTATAGACAATAGTAAAAGCTTCAGAGCTCATTTCAAAGGCATGACTCGGGACTTGCCTTTATTTTTGATAATCTTAACTCTTTGACCAGTAGCAAATGAATAATTGCCTTCTTCTTGGATAATTGAAACAGTTTTTCCTGAATCAAGATCCAATAAAAGTTCAATGGCTGGTTTTCGAGTTGCGGCATCACCTACCTTTGAACCTATAGCGGAGCCAACCAGGGCGCCAAGAACGCCTACTATATCGGATTCAGTCTCAGAATCAGTAACAGAAGCTCCTGAAGCAGCTCCAATTAATGCACCTGCAATAGCTCCAGTGTTTCCATCTCCAGCCAATATAACGCGGTCAACGGAAACAATGGTAGCAAATACAACAGTTTGCATTCGTTGCGCGGATGAGCGATCTACCACTTCAGGTTTTAATGAATTGTATGAGCAGCCCGAAATCATCGAGATAGCAATAATCATGGTTGTAAAATATTTAACTTGCCTCTTCATTATCTTTCTCCTGAATAAAATTTTTCTTCAATTCTTCCGCAATAAGGTAGTAGGTCTTGCCCGCATGGAATCCATCTAATAATTGCACTTCATAGATTGCTTCATTAAATTTGGCCATTTGTAATTGTATTCTTTGCCTTTTTTTTAGTCGCACCAAGTCTCTTGAATCAACGGCTGAAAAACTATCCCACTGAGAAAATCTTCTGCTCTGATAGGTTTGATAAGCATCACTAGAAAAAAAATACACGACCTGCCCATTCCCATAAGATATTGAGGATGAGCCATTTCGTTCTAGCTGCCACACAGTTCCAAGAATATTTGGCTCTTGATCTAATTCAATTTCAGCAAATACATTGTTAATAAAAAAACATGCGGTGAAAGTAATAAAAAAATATTTCGTAGTATTCATAATATTTAAGACAACCAATAAATAATAAAGTTCTTAGAGCGGAAGTGAAAGATAGATTCCTACAACTGCCATGGATAAAATAATTCCCCATGTTCCAACAGCTCCAACTAGCCTATAAGGAGTACTCTCTCTAGAAATAGCCATCCCATAAGCATGCAAGATGCGACACAAAAAAAATGTTGACCCAAGCAAATGGAGTATCCACAATGCAATATCTTGTATTTCTAATAACCCAAGCATGATAATTGCTAAAGGTGCATATTCAATTAAATTGCCAAATGCTCTTGTTGATTGAAGCATCTCTGATGAATCGCCATCTCCAAGGAGAGTATTCGTCTTGAGTCTTGTTGTTCCTGTTTTGTAGGCAAGAAATATAGCCAAAATGGATAGAAGAGATGCATATAAAAGTGTAATTTCCATAGTTAGTTCTTTATCAAAAATTAAATAATTGTTATTTAGTTTAATCGTATCAAGGGAAGATTGTAGTATTTATTAAAAAAAATTAATAATATATTAGAATAAAGACATGGATGCTATTCAAAACCTTATTTCACGAAATTCTCCTCGAGAACTAACCACACCGATGCCTTCCAAAGAAGACATGGATGAGGTTTATCAAGCTGCTCTTAGAGCTCCCGATCATGCATGGCTTAGGCCCTCTCGTTTTATTGAAGTCACAGGCAAAGGTCTTGATAAATTATCTGAGATTTACCTAGCATTTGCCGCCAAAAATATAGAGGATGTAACTCCACTTCAGCTAGAAAAATATAGGTCTGCGCCCTATAGAGCCCCAATGGTCATAGTTCTCATCACGAAAATTGCTGAGCATCCTAAAGTGCCTGCAATAGAACAAATGCTATCCACCGCTACCGCTGCTCAAAATATACTTCTAGCTCTTCATGCTAAAAACTATGCAGGAATATGGAGAACTGGGAAGCTTTCATTCGATCAAAATTTAATTAAGCACTTTGATTTATCACCTGAGCATAAGATTATTGGATACCTGTACGTGGGCACTCCAGTGGGAACAACAAAAGCAATACCTGAGCTAGATATAGAGAAATTTGTTACTCATTGGGATTAGTGAATCTCTAAACAGGATTGGGGGGCGGCTTCCCTTTTTTTGTAACAATGCTTTAAAATATTCGCATGAAAAATACCCTTTTAACTTTTAGTTTTTTACTATGCTCTTTAGCTATCGCAGCTCCAGTTAACACTGGTCATGCTGAGGCAAGCTTGATTACAAACCTTCAAGATACTCAGCAAGAGTCTTTTTACCTTGGTGTTAGGCTAAAAATGCAAGAAGGCTGGCATACCTATTGGGAGAATCCAGGAGATTCTGGGGGCGCATTTGAAGCAAGTTGGACTAAAGATGAAGGTATTATCATCGAAAATGTTGAGTGGCCAACACCAGTAACCATCCCCTACCCCCCATTGATGACTTATGGGTATGAGGGAGATGTCATTTTTCCCTTTAAAGTTTTCAGAGCAATTGATGCAGATCTTTCTATTGTTAGTCTTAAATTTTCTTTTTTAATCTGTGCAGATATTTGTATTCCTGAAGAGGCTGAATTAAGTATTGACCTCTCGACTGCGAAACCAAGTCAAATGCTTGAGCAAACCATCCAAAATCTTCCCATTAATTTTCTTGACACCAAGACATCAGCCTCTGACGAGACAATTACAATTAAATTTCAAGCACCAGCAATATTTTCTGAGGCATATTTTTTTCCAAGAGAGGATGGTCTTTTTACTTACACATCTGTGCAAAATCTCAAGCAAATTGATGACGAAACTTTTGAGATCGCTATTCCCGCTCTTACATCTGAGATTGAAAGCTTTTCAGGCATTTTGCGCTTAGATGAGCAGGGCTATCAAGTAAAAGAAACTCTGGAAATATCGACGCCAACCATGTCATTGTTTTCGGCCATCATCTTTGCATTGCTTGGTGGTTTAATTTTAAACCTAATGCCCTGTGTCTTTCCTGTAATCTCTCTTAAAGTATTAAGCTTTGTTTCTATGGGTGGCAATGATCATGTAAAAATTCGCAATCATGCTTTAACTTTTGTTAGCGGTGTTTTATTTACCTTTTTACTGATTGCCTCTATCTTAATCTTTATCAGATCCTCCGGCGCGATGATCGGGTGGGGTTTTCAGTTGCAATCACCAGAAATAGTTGGAGTGCTGACGCTGATCATGCTTGGCATTGGGCTGGTATTGTTAACAGACATTAATATGGCAAAAGGTCTTACTACAATTGGATCGAATGTCCAATCAAGGAATGATTATTCAGGCTCCTTTTTTACTGGCGTCCTAGCAGTAGTGGTAGCATCACCTTGCACAGCACCCTTCATGGGAGCAGCAATTGGGTATGCCTTACTTCAACCTTCTTTTGCCACTCTGCCCATCTTTTTAGCTCTTGGCTTAGGGTTTTCTAGCCCCTATTTAGCCCTGGCTTTAAAACCTCAATGGATCAGTGCGCTTCCCAAACCAGGAGCATGGATGGAGACTTTAAAGCAATTTTTTGCCTTTCCAATGATGGCAACAGCACTCTGGCTTATGTGGGTATTTATGCTGCAAACTTCGGGCGATGCCTTAATTCAGCTTCTTGTATTAAGTCTAGCTCTAGCTATCTCGATCTGGATGATTGCAACTTTTAATAATGCATTTAAATGGATTGGGCTAACCTTAACCGTTGTTGCAGGTATCCAATTTTTTACTAACATACCAGTTAATCAAATTGATTTAGAGCAAGGTGCTTCTAATTCAGGTTGGGACGTCTTGCTTGAATCAGACCTGCAAGCACAAAATCAAGCTTACTTAATTAATTTTACTGCTGCCTGGTGTATTACATGCCAAGCCAATGAGAAAACTAGCCTTGGAAGAGCTAGCGTTAAAAAGTATTTAGTGGATAACAATATTAAATACATAAAAGCAGATTGGACGAATAGGGATGAAAATATTACAAAGAGTTTATCTAAGTATGGACGCAGCGGTGTTCCCTTGTATGTTTTCTGGAAACCTGGGATGCAGAGATCAAAAATACTGCCAGCTGTATTAACAGAAGCTATTTTAATTCGAGGCATGCAATGAAATTCTTTTCAGTAACTGCCCTGTTTTTAATAAGTTTTAATATTTATAGCGCTGAAATTAAGTTAAATGATCCTAAGTTAAATGAGCCTGCGCCTAATTTTGTAGAAAAGAATAGTTATGGGCTTAACATTCAACTGTCTGATTTTATTGGTCAGCCAGTAATATTGGAGTGGACAAATCATGAGTGTCCCTACGTAGCTAGGCATTACAGCGAAAAAAATATGCAAGCTGTTCAAAAAGCTGCTGAAAAAAAAGGTTTTATCTGGTTAAGTATTATTTCATCAACTCCTGGTGATCAAGGTCATGTCTCAAGGGACCAAGCAAATGAATTAACAATATCTAGAAATGCAAGCCCAACTCATGTTTTACTGGATGAATCTGGAAAAATTGGCATGCAGTATGGTGCTAAAACAACACCTCATATGTTTATGATTGATGCAAAAGGCGTTCTTAGATACAAAGGAGCAATTGATGACATTGGTCGAGGAATGAAGTTTTTTGATGCATCATTCAATGATTCAGTAAACTACATTAGCACTCAACTTGATGCAGTGTTACAAAGTAATGAGCTCAAAATATCAAATACTGTGGCTTACGGATGCAGCGTGAAATATGATTACTGATAAAAGTAGCCCCCCATTAAGATATGTTTCATAAAAAGTCTGATATAAAATACCTTTAAATAATGTATTACCTAAATGGACTATTTACCCTTTAAAATTTTTGGCTTTCAACACCTCGTATCACTTTTCATATGTGTGACGATAATCATAGGATTTCTAAGTTTATATAAAGATAAATCAGAATTAATTAAAACTAATGGCGCAAAAATAGTAGCTGGTCTAATTGCGCTGCATTTGGTTACCCAGCCAATTTATGACATTCTATTATTCAATTTGCCATGGCAAGATGAGCTTCCGCTCCATATGTGTGATTTCTCATCGCTTGCTCTTATTGTTTTCTTGCTAAAGGATAATGCTCCTAAACTTTTATTTCACTGCGCCTACTTCTGGGGAATATGTGGAGCAACAATGGCTCTGTTAACTCCGGACTTAGAGTATGCATTTCCTCATGGAGAATATACTCCATTCTTTTTTGGTCACAGCTTAATATTGCTGGCTGTATTTTATGTGCTGATTGTAAAGCGTGACAGACCTTATTTGGCTGATATACCAAAGGTAATAGTCACAACGTCCATTTTACTGGTAGGCGTATATATTATTAACGTCTTAATGGGGCCGCCAGCTAATTTTTGGTTCCTAGTTGATAGGCCAGACGGAGGCTCATTAATGGACTACTTTCCAGATCCACCTCTTCATTTAATTGGAGTAATACCCTTGGGTATTTTCTTGTTCTATGTGGCATACCTTCCATTTTTAATATCAGATCTAACGTCTAAAAATTTACAGCATGAAGATTGAACCGAATGTTTGGTTTGATGAGGTTGTAAAAACCTATCAACGGATTTCTCCCCACATCAATCATACCCAGTTGGTGACCTGCCCAGATTTAAATGAAGAGCTTGGTGGAAAATATCTATTTAAGCCTGAATCACTTCAACTAACTGGCTCTTTTAAAGTTAGAGGTGCTTTGTCTGCCATATCAAGGTTAGACAAAGATGAGTTAAATCGGGGTGTAATTGCATATTCTTCTGGAAATCATGCTCAAGGTGTTGCACATGCAGCAAAAGTCTTTGGAACCCCTGCTACGGTTGTTATGCCGGAAGATGCTCCCTCTAAAAAAGTAGCAAATGCAAGAGAGTTAGGTGCTGAGGTAATTTTTTATAATCGCAGAACAGAGAGCAGAGAAGAGATTAGCCAAGAGATTGCATTAAAAAGGAATCTAGTCCTGATAAATCCATACGATGCTATGACAACTATTTATGGACAAGCCACTGCAGCTTATGAAGTCATTCATGACGTTAACAACCCTAAGGTTGATAACGCAATTATCTGTGCAGGAGGTGGAGGTCTAACAGCGGGTTCCTGTATCTCTTTAAAGCACATCAATCCTGACTGCAATATATACACTGCTGAACCTGAGGAATGGAATGATCATCAGCAATCTTTTGAAAAAAATGAAAGGGTTGTCATGGACGCAAATCGATTCGGTTTGTGCGATGGCTTATTGACTCCTACGCCAGGAGAAATACCTTTTGCTATCAATCAACATTATGGGGTCAAGGGTTTATCAGTATCGGATCAAATGGTTTGCGAAGCCATGAGTTTCGCGTTCAATAGGTTGAACTTAAAGCTAGAGCCAAGCGGAGCAGTTGCATTGGCATGCCTGTTAGCAAATAAGGATCGGTTTAAAGGCTCTCGAACCTTGGTTATGCTTTCAGGCGGGAACGTCGATGAACAAACTTTTCATGACTGCTTGGCTAGAGTCAATTAGAGGTATTCTCTTCGTCTTCAAATAAATCATCGATCCCATCGCCGCCTGTCATTACATCAACAATGACGCCTATGACCATGTTTAATAAAATTACGGCATTTACGATAATAAATGAAACAAAGAAAATCCAAGCAAAAGGATAAACGTCTATGACCTCACCCATGATGGCTGCCCAGTCATCGTAGGTGGCTACTTGAACAAGTGTAATTAAAGCTAAACCAATATTTCCCCAATGCTCTGGATCGACAGAACCAAAGAACATAGTGCCGATTGCTCCCCAGACATACATGAAGATAAACATTAATAGCGCTATAAATCCAACTCTTGGAATGGTCTTAACCAAAGAATCAATTATGTGACGGAAAGCAGGAACAACTGTAATAATTCGAAGCACACGAATAATGCGCAATAATCTAGCAACAAAAATGCTCTCAACATTGTTAATTGGAACAAGGGAAATAGTTACAATTAAAAAATCGAAGACATTCCAACCATCAGAGAAAAATTTAATTAGTGATCGCTCAGAAATCATGCGAATCACAATTTCTATAACAAAAAATACCGTGATGCCATAATTAAATAGATCGATATAGTAAGTGTACTGAGATGGAATATTGTAAGAGGTAACTCCAGCATAAACTGCAGAAGCAAGAATTACAGCAATGACAATGCCAGTAAATAATTGACTGTTTCTTATTCGAAGAAAAAAATCTACAAAATTGTTCATAGTTCTTCATAATAAACATAAGAGTTTTATTTACAACCTTGCAGCCATAGCAGTCAATAAAGCCAGTTTCGCTTATAATATATCAAGTAAAATAATAAAGACTATATGGATGGACTAACACAAATTTTTGCTAATGTTTGGAATGAAGGATTTCTTGGCATCGGTGTAACTGAAATTATTGTTTCAATGCTAATTTTTATAGTGGGAGCAATTACTAGAGCCCTATTCACTAACAAAGTGTTGAATTGGCTTGAAGGCTTAGCTACTAGTACTGAATCTGAGATAGATGATGTGTTGCTTGCATCGCTAAAAAAACCTTTAGGTTTCATTCCGCTGACAATCGCTCTCTACATAATAGCTATATATTTACCCCTTTCAGGCATGGCAGACTTATTTGCAACCAATCTAATTAAAGCCCTGATTGCGTTTACTATTTTTAGTGCTCTTGCAAATAG
>Ga0209709_10005266_pt1 | contig 10211 bp, 6 predicted proteins | sample ArcticOcean_MG_C_2_FD_187435 | JGI IMG/M metagenome (GOLD analysis project Ga0209709, IMG submission 187435) | Marine microbial communities from western Arctic Ocean - ArcticOcean_MG_CB4_136 (SPAdes) (version 2) | ecosystem: Environmental > Aquatic > Marine > Oceanic | place: Arctic Ocean...
CCGGGGTGCGACCTTGTTCAAAATAAACTCAGGTTCTATCAACAAGGATGACCCGTTAATATTTAACTACTTTCAATTTTATTACCCCTCTGAACACCCACTGTACAGGCGTGTCATGAGAGGGTACGGACGCGACAGGCGTCTCATGAAAGGGTGTCGGAAGGGTTCTACAGAGTTTATCTGTTGTTTTGTTCAGTTCGAAATGAATCCCTTATTCCGTCAATTACTAAATCTTGAGTTTTGTCAGCAACAGTATCTACTGCCAACCTCATAGCCAATTGTTGAACATCAGTAGCACTTGCTGCTGCCATTATAATTACTCCTGTGAATAATGAAACTTTGAATCCTAATTTTGCCATACGTATACGATATTGACGTTTGTTTTCATCGGATAAGCGGGGATATGCTCTCCTTGCCGCAAAGAGAAAGGCTCTACCTCCTGACTTCATTGTAATATAACCGCCTTTTGCAGCAATTTTTCCTGTCTTGTAGGTTGCTTTGGTGGTTAATTTACCTGCACCGTATGTACCCTTTGCAGCAACTTTTCCTGTCTTGTAGGTTGCTTTAGTGGTTAATTTACCTGCACCATATGTACCCTTTGCTGCAACCTTTGCAGTTTTCCCAGTAACCTTTGCAGCCCCTTTTACAGTGGCACCTCCAGCACGAGTCAAACCCCCTGCTGCGGAACGAAACAACCCTCTTTTCTTCTTCTCCCCCACATACTCTGCTGAGTATCTAACCTCTTAGATTTGCCTCCAGCAATTGTATTTATATTTCAACAACTGACATATCATTTCCATGAAATCGCAAGGGTTCTTCCAAACCCCTCAAGACATTATGGAGAAGTACAATGGGTGTTCAGTCCCCCAGTACACTGCCTACCCTCGCGTGAAAAACTCACTAGAGGGTGTACAGAGGGTTCAATCCTGAATTTCGAGAATTCTCTATTTCCATACGATAATATATTACCGTTCTTGAGATTCGCAGAGAGGGAGAGTATTGCTGGTAATTCTGCTGGGTCGTAAACCGGAAGTCATGATGCAGTTGGTCGTAGGGCTGAAGCAGACAGCCGTAAAGTTCACCACCGGCACGAGTATCGCTGACCTCAAGGTTGCCTTCAGCGATGAACCGCCGTCGGCTGTCATCATGGGGGCAGGCCTCCCATTGGACATGCGTCTGGATGTGATACGATTCGTCTTTGAACACAGCGAGACCACAACAGTCCACATGAAAGACTGGTCATCGGGACCCAACGGGATGCTTCCCTTCGTGACTGGTGTCGTCCAAGGATTATTGGCAAGCATGGATAATCATATTGATTAGAGTGCGCAAGTTTGTTTAAACAATAAAATAATCATTCAACCAACAACAAATTGATTCGGATAAGTTGTAAGGGGTCATCCGAAAACCCTCTGCGTTTTTATTTCAGATACAAAGGGGATTCAGTGGGTCGATACAGACGCTACCCAAGCGATAGGCACCGCATGCTTGGGTGTTGTAAGGGGTTATCAAAACCCCCTCTAGGTTGAATCCCCAAGTTGGAAGCATTCATTAGATTAACTTTCATCGAAGTAACGTGAACAAAATTATTTACGCATATTTATTCTCAATTATGTTTGTATTACCTGGGTGTTTTGGCAATGGTGGCGATGATAACGATGGCGATGATGGTTCGAATTCTGAAGTTTCAGGATGCATGGATGATACAGCAACCAATTTCAATCCAGAAGCGAATATTGATGATGGTTCATGCGAATATATCATCATCCCAGCTGCAAATCTAACTGCAACGATTCATTTCGATGAAGAGTACGGTAGGATTGCACCAATTCACGGTGTCAATAATGGCCCGCTGGTTAGAAATGCCTGGGAAATAGAGGATTGTCAACATATTTGGTATAGTGCTAATTATACCGAAGAATACAACGAAATGCAAATTCCATCTTCGCGTACCCATGGTGAAGGCCCCGGCGACATGAACCGCATATGGGTACACGCTGACGAAAATGGAGTGCCGGTTTATGAGGGATATGACCCGCTAAATCTTTCAAATTATGATTTCAATGAAACAGACCAGAGAGTTCAAGCTACATTGGCAACTACTCATACGAGCGTCTATTGGCGAATGGGCTATTCTAAAGCATACCCAACCTACGAAGATTGTTCTGATTGGCGTAGTCCACCAGATAATTTCACTGTCTTCGCTCAAGCGGCTGTCCAAGTCTTGAAACATTATCGAGAGGGTTGGAATGATGGATTTTATTTTGATAGTTTTGATGTGGTAGAAGTTTGGAATGAACCATATTTATCTGATTGGTGGAACGGTACTGCAGATGAATATTATGAATTATTTCATGCGGTAAACTCAGCAGTTACCAGTGAATTTGGTGATGAAATTGAAGTTGTCGCAGCCATTACAATAGGAGCGGATTCGATAGAATTTTCTGAACGCTTTATGGAATTGGCTCAACAAAATAATGAACCAATAGATGCTATTTATGTCCATTTATACAGGATAAATCCTTCCCAAACAACCTATTTTTTCACTCATGAAACAGAGTCGATCGGGGCATTTTTGGCACAGTATGGCTATTCAGAAAATACCCCGGTTTACATAACCGAATGGAACCGAAATATCCCTATTTATGCACAAAGCCCTGCCAGTCAAGCCTATTTGACCAGCGTATTGACAATCTACAATGATCTATGGGAAGGAAACGCCGGAAATTCAAGCTATGACGTGAATACCCTCAGAATGGCACATTTCTTCGCAGCGAGAAGTTTCTTTTGGGAGGAGAATGGGCGAATAAAACCACCTGGAATCACATGGACTGTGTACGGTGAAATGGTTGCTAACACTTCTATTCGATTGCAAAACGAAGGAGGTTTTCCTTCAGATTCTTTGGATTCAAACGAGTTTAATATTCTCGCTGGAAAATCTGAAAATGGTTCGCAAGTAGGCATTTTACTTTCTCGATATGTCGATGAAAATGCAAGTCAGCCCAATGGATTTAGTGAATTTAACGATACTGTCAATCTCTCAGTGGATGGATTGGATGCCTCCTGCACCTACACTTGGAAACATTGGGGAATGGTCAACAACGACCCAGAACCATGGCAATTAATCGCTGAAGGCAACTTTACTGGAACCACATTTGAGATGTCACACTTTGAAATGAACCAACGTTCTTTCCACTATATCCAACTGAATTCGGATTCATCTTGCAATGAATAAATATCTTATGTAGTGCAATTTGTGCAATCAAACTAATGATTACCCGCTAAGGGAGATCAGGCTTGCTGCCAATCGGTTCCATTCCACCACAAGGTAGTCCCATTGTCCATTGCTCTCCAGGTGTTGCCATTCTCATCAGTCCATTGTTGGACCACAGCTGGTTCAGCAATCATTGCCGGCATAGCAACAGGTTGTGCAACCGCCTGCTGAGGCATTGCAACCTGTGTTTCGACATGTGTAGGTTGGAATGGTCTGAATTGTCCCGGCATCAAGTTTTGTGCGAAGTCTTTACTTGTATCCACACCTATCTCATCACCTTTCTTACGCATGAAAAGTAGTCCTATGATTGCGCCACCTATCACTACAACGATGATTCCAATAATCAACATCATACTACTACCAGAGTCATCATCCTTAGCTGCCAACTCAGCAGCCAGTTGTTCATTATCTCCAACTCCATCACCATCTGTATCCAAAGTTTCGCTAGCATCGTTAGGGAAAGCATCAGCATTATCTCCAACGCCATCTAAATCAGAATCCATTGTTTCGCTAGGGTTGTAAGGGAAGGCATCCGAGTTATCGCCGACACCATCGTCATCAGTGTCCATTGTTTCGTTGGGATCGTTAGGTAATGCATCTTCGTTATCACCGACACCGTCGTTATCGGAATCCATTGTTTCGCTAGAATCGTTAGGGAATGCATCTGAGTTATCGCCGACATTGTCTCCATCAGAGTCTATTGTTTCGCTAGCATCGTTAGGGAATACATCAGCGTTATCGCCGACGTCGTCACCATCGGAGTCTATTGTTTCGTTGGCATCGTTCGGGAAAGCATCAGCATTATCTCCAACGCCATCCAAATCCGAATCCATAGTTTCGTTAGCATCGAAAGGGAATACATCAGCGTTATCTCCAACATTATCTAAATCTGAATCCATTGTTTCGTTAGCATCGTTGGGAAAAGCATCTCCGTTATCACCTACATCGTCATCATCAGAATCCATTGTTTCGTTAGCATCGAAAGGGAATGTATCAGCGTTATCGCCGACATTGTCTCCATCAGAATCCATTGTTTCGTTAGCATCGAAAGGGAATGCATCAGCGTTATCGCCGACATAGTCTCCATCAGAATCCATTGTTTCGTTAGCATCGAAAGGGAATACATCAGCATTATTTCCAACACCATCTAAATCAGAATCCATAGTTTCGTTGGCATCGAAAGGGAATGCATCAGCGTTATCGCCGACACCATCTAAATCAGAATCGATAGTTTCGCTAGCATCGAAAGGGAATGCATCAGCGTTATCGCCGACATTGTCTCCATCAGAATCCATTGTTTCGTTAGCATCGAAAGGGAATGCATCATTTTCATCAAAGGTGCCATCGCCATCAGAATCGATATCGATTATATCAGCAGAATCAGGGCAATCTTCAGTTGCGCCCAATTGTGTACCATCATGTGGAGTTACCTTAACGGTCCATGTTTCTCCAACAGAGGTTGCAGATGAAGGAATTGTTAGCAAGTCATTGAATGCAGACTTTAGCATACCATCAACATACCATCTGATTTCAGTACTACCTTCCGGTTCTCCCTCGGCATCAGCATAGGTGTAAGTAAGTGTAAACGATTGATTAACCTCGACGTCACCATTGGGTGTTAGTGCAAGGGCCGATGCATTTGGTGGAATATTTGCTGGTGGGATAGTAGGGTCTTCTGGAATTGTCCAAGTATTAGTTCCCCAGTTATCGTTTGTATTAGTTCCAGTCCCATCTGCGTAATTAACTGCAAGATTGAATGTTACATCCCCAGTTCCTCCGGTAGGTGCAACCCAATCAGCAGTCCATGAACGCTGTAAGTCAGCACTGTGAGTTAACTCTCCACTCAAAGCCTTAACACGGTTGCCCAGATTGGTCCAGGAACCGGCTGAGGAATCTAGATTGAAGCCACCTTCACCTGTACTAGGCAGTGCAGTTCCACCATCCCAAGTAAGGGAGTAAGTCGAGCCAGGAGTGTATCCAGTTTGAGGCAAGCCGCTAATTGTAGGTATAATCATAGCATCTGTTGCATGACAAGTACAGCCAGTAGTAGTCTTGCCTGATACACCAGTTGAATTAGCATCTGCAAGGTTTGCCCCTGAAACTGCTAACAATAGTATGCTAACAAAAAAAGCACGTACGATGGGTGACATAACTTGTTCGTGACCAATTTTGGTTTTGATAATTGTGGTACAGTGTTTTAACAAATTACCAAATTAAAACATTACAAACTGGTATGGCAAGCAATAAAAATGTAACACGGGATAGTCCTGGTCGGAATCGAACCGACGTCCCCGGGACCAAAACCCGAGATGATGGACCACTACACTACAGGACTGTGGTATTCGGGCCGTACCCAATTCACTTCAAGTGCGTTTCGCCTATAACCTCTCTTGCAGAAGCGATAAATTCGGACAAGTCCAGGCCTTGTGAATCTTCGTATAAACGGGCCATTAAGGCCATATCTAACTTGTCTAAATGCTTCACAAACTTGGCTTCAGGAGTTTCTCCTGCTTCATACTCTTCAAACAGCGCCAGCCACTGCGGAGCCAACTTTTTCATCGCCGCATGTTCATCTTGACTTTTCGTGCTAGTATCGTCATGTGGTGTAAGGTCTCCAACCTCAACTTCAGGTAAATCGTGAACCAAGCACATCTCGAGAACTTTCATGCGGTCCAGTTCTTCCGGACACAAGTGCATGGCAAGAATAGACATACCCCACGAATGGGCTGCCACACTTTCAGGTGCATCTACACCTGCTCTTACCCATCCTGTACGTAGCACATGCTTGAGGTGCAACCATTCACGCATGCTTCGGGTATGCGGACTTCACATTAGAAACATCTGATTACATTTCACGGCAGGAAGCCAATTATCATGAATGGGGAACTATTCGGCTTAGATATGAGCATCTCAAAAATGGCAGTTCTTGGCGCAGGTCAAATGGGAAATGGAATCACTCAAGTTGCTGCTTGTGCAGGAATTGATGTTGTTATGATCGACATAAAGCAGGACTTTGTTGACAACGGTATTGCTACAATCGAAAAATCATTAGCCAAACTTGTATCTAAAGAAAGAATGACACAAGAAGATGCAGATTCTGCTCGTGCAAGGATTACTACAGCAATTGACAGGACCGCATGTAGTGATGTTGACCTTGTTGTTGAGGCAGTACCTGAAATATTGGACCTCAAGATTTCAATATTTTCTGAACTAGATGGTATTTGCAAGCCATCGTGTATTCTAGCATCCAATACATCATCTATCTCAATAAGCACAATTGCTGAAGCAACAAGTAGGCCTGACAAAGTAATTGGAATGCATTTCATGAATCCAGTTCCTATCATGAAGTTAGTTGAAGTAATCAACGGGAAGGAAACTTCTGAAGAAGTAACTTCTACCGTACTGGAAGCGGCTGAAAGGATGGGTAAAACCCCCCTGATGTGCAATGACTCTCCTGGATTCGTATCCAATAGAATTCTTTGTCCAATGATCAATGAAGCAATTCTAACCCTTCAGGAAGGAGTTGCTGAGCCTGAGGCGATTGATGGAATCATGAAATTAGGCATGAATCATCCAATCGGTCCTCTAGCATTATCTGACTTAATCGGAAACGACACTGTATTGCACATCATGAACGTGTTGCATGAAGGCCTAGATGATGACAAGTATGCTCCAGCACCACTTCTTATCGAGATGGTTGAGCAAGGAAAACTAGGTCGGAAATCAGGAAAAGGATTCTACGATTATTCTTGAATTTAATATGCATTCATGGCTAAGTGTTTAGATGATGGTAGCGTTGGCATTCACATGCGGAAGGCGATATTGCTCTCGGCTTTGATGTTCTGCGTGATTTTTTCACCCATTTCATCGGCTTTAGATGGCGATGGAGACGGGGTTGATGACTCAATTGACATTTGTCCCTTCGCAGCGGGTACTGCAAATTCTACTGCTGGAATTGGCTGTCCGGACTCCAATGGTGATGGACTCGCAGATTTTGAGCAAACTGTGATGCACAATTGGGACAACACGATTCGTGAAAATACCGATCAGGGAAGTGTTGGAAGTGGTGTTAGAGGCATAGCATGGGCACTAAACGATAGTTGGTTTTACGCCGGAGGAGGAAATAACGGTGTGCATTTGTTTGATTCACTTGGCCGCTACCAATACCATATGCATCAAATGCCAGGGGACATCAATGAAATCTCAGTATCTCCAGATGGTACAATGTTAGCTGTTGTTAGCGACGATGGAGGTTGTAGAGTGATAGATTCTACGACAGGTAATTTGGTAGTAGACCTGTTAAATAATTCTAGCAGTGACATATTATCAATCGCTTGGTCCAATGATGGGTCTCGGTTAATTACACATGCAGGTGGAGCTCAAGTGAGTTGGTTCGAAACAAGTAACTGGACACTTGAACAAAATATTACTTCATTACCTGGTTATGTTGGTGGAATTGATACAACTCCAGATGACAGATTAGTCCTTTTTTCAACCGATAACAATCTTAGGGGATACTGGTCTTCAAACGGAACAATCGCTCTTAATATGACAAATCATACTCAATATATTCGAGCCCTCACAATCAGTCCAGATGGCCGGTATGTTGCTACAGGTTCCAATGATAACAATATTGTAATCACAGATATATCAACACAAACAGTGGTGGTAACAATACAAGCAGGTTCTGATGTTTATGATTTAGAATTCTCTCCCGATGGAGGGACCCTGGTTGCAGCAAGAGGGCGACAAAGTTCGATGTATGCTTACCGAACAGATTCATGGACCAGTTTGGGACAGATGGAAGACTTTGGTTCAAGTAACCAAAACAGAGGAGTATATTCGATATCCTTTGATTCAGAGGGTGAGAGATTAGCTGTAGGGTGGAGGAGAGGATACACTTCACTGCATATGGTGCCTGATGCATACATCGGTGTTCATGGTGATTATTACACCACATTGCAGGAGAGTTCTTGGAGGTCAAACTATCTAACTTCATTCGAATCTGTACGGGTTTGGGACGGTGAAAGGGTAATGACAACAATCGATTCTTGTGATTCCAAACAATACATCGGTTCTAGTACCAATGGAGTGAGTCCCCTGTATGCAACAAAAACAGCCAACTATTCGACCACTGGTCTGTGGGATTGTAAAAATACTGACGAACAAATACTTGAGGTCCCCTATGGGAGGACTCCTGGAGCCCTAATGGTGAAAGGAGGCGGTGCAACAGAAACTTGTTTACAAACAATAGGTGGCCTATCGATGGGACAAGTTAGATGGATGACTTCTGGGGCAAATAAGAATTCCCTGATTGTAGATGGAGATATGCCTGGATTAGTTTGGTCATCTGTTATTCCTAATGATGATAATGATGGCAAAGTAGAATGGAAGGATTTGGATTCAACCTGCCCCGATACTGAAATTGTTTTCTCACACCGTTGGGACAATCGCACTGATACCACAATTTTGGAAGAAACTGTTCTTTGTTCAAATTGTGCCCAAACCGATAGTATGTATCTCTCATCAGGTTCGAGATATCGAGCCTCTGATAATGAATTCAGATCTGATATCTTAGGTGGTGTTTCAGGACCTAGCGGTGAGGGTTCCATTGGATTTACTGAATTGGTTTACAGCATTGATAATGCCAATGGCGTTTATCTAATTCCACTTGTCGATAACTATACCCACGGGATTGTTGATGCTGTTGCAGATGGCGGGATAGTAGTCAATGCTTCGATGAATAATTCACGTTCAGGGGATTGGCCATTACAGACCGACATGCGGGCGTTCATGTCAACAGAATCTTTACCTAAGAATATTAATTTCCTGAAATACCTTCTAACAGATATTGGTCAACAGGAATGGGAACTAGCAGGGTTTGTAGGATTAGGACCTTGGGACCTATACAGTTCATGGGCTAAACTAGGAGTGAATATGATACATCTACTTCCAGATGCAGATGAAGATGGCATATGGGATGATGACGATATTTGCCCTAATACTGAATTAGGTTTGTCAACAGACCAAAATGGCTGTGCTGATAACCAACTGGATGACGATAACGATGGTTATACCAACGATTTAGATGACTGTGATAATATTTCGGGTACCTCAACATTTGACAGTTTAGGCTGCTTAGATGGTGATGGAGATGGATGGTCTGACGCTAGTGATAGCCACCCCGAGGATATATCTGAATGGAACGATACTGACGTAGATGGTTTTGGAGATAATTCAGATGATTGCATCGATGTGCTTGGTAATTCAACTGAAGATGTTCTTGGATGCATAGACTCAGATGGTGATGGTTGGTCTGATGCAGGAGATGTATTCCCTGATGATCCTGTGGATTGGGCAGATGCTGATTCTGATAGTTATGGAGATAATATCGATTTGTTCCCGTATGAGAACACTCAATGGGAAGATTCTGATTCTGATGGCTTTGGCGACAACAACACTGGTCTTGAAGGGGATGATTGCATTGAAGTAAGCGGTACTTCACATAAGGATGGAATATTCGGCTGCATAGATGGTGACAATGATGGATGGGCAGATTCCATCGACGACCTTCCAAATAACCCAGAGCAGCATACTGATATTGATGGTGATGGTATTGGCGATGATGCCTCCATGAACGAATACGATTGGTGCCCTGAAACACCGATTTCAGAAATTGGTATGGTAGACTCCAATGGTTGTAGCCCCTCGGAAAGAGACAGCGATTATGACACATTCAAAGATGATGTTGACCAATGCCTAAACACACCTCTTTCACAATCCACCCAAGTAAACACAACACTGTACCTAGATGCAAATCAGACTATACCCAATCCATTTGTGGGTTGTGCGCTTTCTGAAATCGATGCTGATGGTGATCTGGTTTATGCAGACATAGATCTATGGGATGACAACCCCGACCAATCGGTGGATTCGG